>Ga0160472_100366_pt1 | contig 39842 bp, 38 predicted proteins | sample HID1973M_E11MG_FD_108267 | JGI IMG/M metagenome (GOLD analysis project Ga0160472, IMG submission 108267) | Enriched mosquito-associated microbial communities from UW Madison campus, WI, USA - HID1973M_E11 MG | ecosystem: Host-associated > Arthropoda: Insects > Digestive system > Unclassified ... | reverse complement strand
GGCCGCCAACCGGGAGAACCTCCAATGTAGTCTCCATGGAGAAACTCCGTCATGATCATCACGAACATCAAATGCGACAATCAGGTCAAAGGCTGGAAGGTGAGGTCCAGCCGCCGCTTACGATTGAGCTCATCTCCCAAATGGTAATCAAATGACTGAGTCCAGACGTATCGACCGTCCATGCTTCGACTCATCTGCAGATCGGCATGAAGCCGTTCCCTGAAAAGAGTCACCGCACCCGTCAGGCGATAATCAGTCGGAACAATTTGCGCCACACGACCACCCTGAGACTCTCCCGGTCCGTATACGAAGATATCGTTGAAACGGGTCAGGGCGGAAATCACCCGTCGGGACAGCGTGCGTCCAAGGTTGGGCCATATTGCAATGTCACCAAGTTGCTCAAATTCTTCGACAAGAATGCGCGGCCAATATTCCTGCCTGGTGTCACGCGACGACGCACTCTCATCGATTGAGGGCGATGCTTTTGGGTAAAAGGGAAACGCGAGCGAATTCAGGGATATAGGTGCCTTTTGGAATCGCGATATGATCTCCGGGACGATTTACGTCCAGCAGGTAGAACCGTTCGATAGCGCGGCGCAGGCGTGCGGCTTCGATGCGGACAATGGAGTCCTGTATAGCATTAAAATTGTCCGGACGGCCAAACACGTTTGTCGGGATGCTGTAAGCCTTAATTCGCCTGCCACGTCCAAGCAGCGCTTCTTCGACGACATAGCGCAGAAATCGACGGTTCCTTGCCGAGGCCAAAAAATTCGAGGAGGCAAGGATGCGCTCAAGCTCTGCACGGACTTCAGCCTCAGACACAGAACTCGCAAACTTGTCTGACATTCCGGCTTCCTGATGCGGAAGAGAATGAGGCATCGGCGACTGAGACGCTTAGTTGCCAAGCATATACCGACCGTTCAAATGATGTCAAATACTGAATATTTTCAATCATCTTGACCGACTCCAAAACAGGAACAGTATGAAATCTTTGCGCAGAAACCTTGGGTACGTACTTCAGTCAATAATCTCTCAAACAGGCTGCAGCAGTCCACCATGACAGCGGGCCGATGAATATTTCGCCCTATTACGTCGATTCAACAGCCCTTTGCTCGATCCGCTTGAAACGCATTCGAGGTGATTCCGTGGCGCCACGCTGCCTTGGTATAGGTCCCGGAAACCCAGGGGATCGGCGAAAGTGAAAAATGTAAGCACAGCTAACTTTAATATGTTGCGCCCTCAGCTACAGCTACGCGGATGAGGTGATCGATCTCGATGCGGGGATTGGCTACCTGTGGCGAAACGACGAGGAGACGACTGAGAAGCTGATGGCCTCGGCCTCGGAGCTGCATCTGCCGACCGGGTTCAACCTGACGCTTTCTGCGGGCGATCAGCGCGGTGACGACGCCAGCTTCATCTCTGATCAATCAGGGCGATACCGCCGTTTCGGTGGACTACTACGACGGGTCCGATTTCGTGATGTCCGGCTCCGACTCGACCTCATGGGGCATTCAGGCGGTGCAGAGCTTCGATGATCTGAGCCTTCAGGCCTATCTCGGTTATCGGGTCCATTCCTTCGACGACGATTCAGGCGCGGATTACCAGGATATCTCGTCGCTGCTGCTGGGCGTCGTCTGGAGATTCTGACCGGGCTGGTGTAACCGACCAGCGCGACTGCAACCGCACGCGCGATCATGACCTCCTCGTCGGTCATGATAACGCGGACCTTCGCCCGCCCGGTCGAGAAAATGCCCTCTCCACGGTCATTCGCGGCGGTGTCTATCGCGATCCCCAGCCAGCCTATCCCTTCGCAGAACCGCATTATCTTCTGGTCGCCCGGAACCCTCACAAACTCACTCCGCCAATCTAGTGTCGCGACTAATCTCCTCAGCAGCAGCGTCCGCCTGAAGTCACGCAGATCGACGATCGAACTTTCGCTTTCGGCGCTGAGAGACGTGGCTTCGGTCTTTCGCGCTAAGGATAACTGATCTGACCTCAATCAACGATATGGTAGCCACCGTCGATATAGATTGTCTGACCGGTGATCAAGCGCGACGCGTCATGGGCAAGGAAGGCAACCGCAGCACCGACGTCGTCGATATCGACCAATTTACGCGCAGGCGCCTTACGTTTTGCTTTGGCGAGCAACTCGTCAAATTCGGGAATACCCGAAGCTGCGCGGGTTTCAAGTGGCCCAGGCGATATAGCGTGAACTCGAATACCTTTGGGCCCAAGCTCGGCAGCCATATAGCGCACCGCGCTTTCCAGTGCCGCCTTGGCCACGCCCATTATATTGTAGTTTTCAACAACTATCTGAGCCCCGTAATAGCTCATGGTAAAAATTGCTCCGCCATTTTTCATGAGCGGTTCCGCCAGACGCGCCATGTGCATGAAGGACCAGCACGACACCTGCATGGTCTTGAGAAAACCCTCCAAGGGCGCGTCGGTCACGCGGCCGACCAGCGTGTCGCTCGGAGCGAACGCGATGGAGTGGACGAGATAATCCAGCTCTCCCCATTTCGCCTTGATTTCCTCAAACACGGCCTCTGTCTGACCGGCAATCAGCGTATCGAGGGGCAGAAAAACCGGGGCTTCAATCTCCTGCGCCAGCGGCTCGACAAAACGCTTGGCCTTATCATTGAGATAAGTCACGGCGACTTTGGCACCCAATGCGCGGAATGCACGGGCACAGCCCCAGGCGATCGACTGGTCGTTCGCAATGCCGACGATCAGTCCCTTCTTGCCTAAAAGCAGTTTTGCCTGAGCTTGAGGCAGGTTCATTTCAGAGCTCCTTGGGGTTCGATCAGCGCGAGCGTGTGACGGGCAATCATCAGCTCTTCGTCGGTCGGGATCACGTAAACCGTCACGCGACTTGTTGGAGCCGAGATCAGTATCGTTCCGGCCTCATTGGCCAACGGGTTCAACTCGACCCCGAGCCAACCGAGTGTTGCGGCAATGCGAGTTCGGATCGCGGCTGAATTCTCACCAATTCCCGCAGTGAAGACGAAAGCGTCAACGCCACCAAGCGCCGCCGCCAACATTCCGGCATTCAATCCACATCGATAGGCGAAATGGTCGATGGCAAATGCTGCCTCGGGGGCGCCACTAGACAACAACTCGCGCATGTCGCTGGAGATGCCCGAGAGACCCTTCAATCCTGCTCCCCGATAGAAGAGATCGGTTACTTGCTCCGCGCTCATACCCCGTTGCGAGATCAGGTAGAGTACCACGCCAGGATCGACCTGGCCGGGCCGCGTCCCCATAGGCAACCCATCCATGGCCGTAAAGCCCATCGTACTTTCGACGCTCCGGCCAGCCTTTAGTGCGCACATCGAGGCACCGCTGCCGAGATGAGCAACGATCACCCGGCCTGCCGCCGCTTCGGTTGATATCTCGTGCAGGCGCTCAGAAATATATTCGTAAGACAGGCCATGGAAGCCGTAGCGGCGGACACCCTCATCGTAGTAGGCACGGGGAATTGCATAGTGGTCGGCCGCGGCAGGGTGGTCGCGATGAAAGGCAGTATCGAAACAGGCGACCTGGGGCACTTCGTGGTTGATCTGCATCGCCAACCGGATTGGGGCAAGGTTATTCGGCTGGTGCAGTGGCGCAAGATCCTGATATTCGGCGAGCCTCTCCAGAACCGTCTCGTCGATCAGGACCGGTGCGGTGAAGTCGGGGCCCCCATGGACCACGCGATGGCCGATGGCGCGCAATTGCAACCCTTCGAGCGTCCGCAACCACGTGGCAGTTTCAGAAATGGCATGAGGCAGGTCAGGAATTTCCTCCAGTGCATAGGCCCGATCGAGGATCGTGGCCCCATCCGAGTCGGTGGCTCGCAGATGCGGCCGCACACCGACCCCGTCCATCTGGCCGCGCACATGCCGGACCAGTGTGGAATCCTCGATGGTGAAAACCTGGAACTTCAGGCTCGATGAACCGGCATTGACAACAAGAATCGCGCCTTTCATTCGGCAGCAACCTTGGGCTTGCCCTTGCGTCTGGCCTCAGCATCAAGCGCGGCAACCGCGCAGGAGGCCATCCGAGTGCGCACTGAATCCGCGCGTGACGTCAGCACGATCGGAACACGCGCACCCAGCACTACCCCAGCGGCATCGGCATGGGACAGGAAACTGAGATTCTTGGCCAGCATATTCCCGGCTTCGAGGTCCGGGACCACCAGCACCTGCGCGCGCCCGGCAACCGGACCGCCTATTCCCTTGATCCGCGCAGCTTCAGGATCAATCGCATTGTCGAAGGCAAGCGGGCCTTCCAATATCCCCCCGGTGATCTGACCCCGTTCAGCCATTTTGCAGAGGGCAGCCGCTTCTATGGTCGAGGGAACCTTTATCGTTACTGTTTCCATTGCCGAAAGGATCGCCACGCGCGGCTCGCCGATGCTCAGAGCATGCAGGAGGTCAATTGCGTTCTGAACAATGTCGCGCTTGGTCTCAAGGTCGGGAAAAATATTGATCGCGGCATCGGTAATAAACAGTGTGTCCTCGTGGCCCGGGACATCCATAACGAAGACATGGCTTATGCGGCGAGCGGTGCGAAGCCCGGTTGCCGAGGATGTGACCTCGCGCATGAACTCGTCTGTGTGCAGACTGCCTTTCATTAAAACCTCGCCTTTACCCTCGCGGATCAGTTCGACGGCCCTGGCTGCGGCGGCGTGGCTATGCGGAACATCAACGATCTCGATTCCAGTCAGATCAATGCCGTGCTCTTCGGCAACAGCGTGGATCCTGGTCGCGGGACCGACAAGCAGCGGGGTGATCAGTCCCTCTCGGCCGGCATCTATAGGTCCGCGCAAGGAGGTCTCGTCGCAAGGATGAGCAACGATGGTCACGACATTGGGGGCTTCGCGCGCCCGCGCAATCAGCTTGTCATATTTTGAAGTGGCACTGGCGGCAGGTCCGGTCACGATACTCTCCTCGTCGGTTGTCCTGTGTTCAGTCGGAGCCTCGGAAGCGCTCCATCGGCGACGGGCTTTGTAGATGTTTGGTGTCGGGCGAGTCTGATTGCTGGTGGGAAGTGCGTTCCGTCGCGTGATTCATCCGAAATTTCATTGCGGTCAGAGCGAGTGGCATTCCAGGCGAGCCCGCAAACTTACGTTGATGTGTCCGGCTTGGCGTCGCTGTGATGGGTGATCCGTCTCGGCCTTGGCTCTTGCGGTTCGCGCGCGGGGACGGCTGGTTCGGCCGCAGCCGATCTCTCGGGCAGCATAGAAGTATCACCCAGCCCGAAAAGCTCGGCCAAATGGCACAAGCGGAAGGCCACCTCACCCTCGGGTTCAGCGGAGGCCGATAACACCGTATTCAAGATGTCCAGCCCGGCGCGGCGCTCCTCGGCGCTTTCGGGCAGCAATCGTGGAAGGATTGCGATTGCAGCATCTTCGTCTATCAGCAGCATGAAGAACTGCTCCCGCAGCATGTTGCGAAAATCATCGAAGTTCTGTCGAGCCGTTTCGGGAAGGGCTTCACAGAAGCGGCGGACCGCCTCGAAGCCTCGCTCGTCCACCCCACCGCGTGGTGCACCTGCGTAAAACAGCGAGCGAGCAAGTGCCTCACGCATACCGCCGCGAGCCATTCCAGCGCGAAGCTCCTCGATGCGCAGCTTGACATTATGATCATGCATCGGGCTTTTTGTCGCCTTCCGCTTGGGTCGGTCGCTTTGATCGATGCCGAGCGCCGATTGCAGCATTTCGCGACCATAAAAGTCCATGAAGGTTTGTTCTGACCAGCGTTCACTGGCCTGGCGCAGGTTTTCGAAGCCAGCAATGATCTGCTCCGAGACCTGCGTCTGAAGCGCAAGAAACGGGTTTTCCGAGGGAACCGGTTGACGCTGCTCGCGCACCCTCTCGGCCATCACCTTGATCCAGCCCGCCAGCGGGTTCCACGCGTCAAGCATTTCGTATTGCAGGCGCAGGGGGTGCAGATACTGCATGATCGCAGGCATACCCGGCGGCACCATCGCCCGCACCAAAGGCTGCGCAAAGGTGCGATACATCGCAAGGTTTATTTCCGACAGGCGGGCGGCAGCGTCAAAGCGGCGCTCATCCTCGGGATCATTGCCGCCAAACGCGCGGATGTCGTCGAGCGTCCGTGCCTCACAGCGCATAATCCATTCATCATCGACAAGCTCGGGATGATGCGTGTCTTCGGATTTTGGGGTTAACACAGCCTCGTAAAGGCCCGGCGGCAACAGGTCCAGCATATCGATGTTCGAGGCGAACTGCTGGTGTTCCTTCCTGGCGACACCAGCCGAGACGAAGATCCCTAAATGCCCGATCTTGTCATGCACGGTATAGATGATGGTCTGTCCAAAAGCGCGAATTTCGTCGACGCTGTCGTAAACATCGAGGATCCAATCAAGCGCCTGTTGTGGTGGTGTGATATTGTCACCTTTTGAACAGAATACAACGATCGGAGCGCGAATGTTGCGCAGATCGATCGCCTTACCCTCGCTTGTGCGGATCTCACCTGAAGCGAGGCGATTACCAACAAAGAGTTCATCGACGATGAATTGCATCTCTTCTGCATTCAGCAAAACATGTCCGCCCCACCATTTCTCGAAGCCGAGGTAACGTTGGGCCTCGGTGTCGATTTTGGACCAGAGGTTGTATTGCTTGCTCCAATAGGTATTAGCAGGATTCTGGTTCTCAAAATTCTGGACCAGCCATGCCCCATCGAACACTCCGCCACCCAGATCACCGGCTAGCGCTGTGAGCCAGCTACCGCCCAACAAGCCGCCCGAATAACGCATAGGAGACTGACCACGCACGCCAGCCCAGTAGGAAAGCGGCGTGCCCGCCAGTATGATCGGGCCAAAAAGCTCGGGATAGAGCGCTGCGACCATCATCACCGACCAGCCCGCCTGGCAATTGCCAATGACGCAGGGCTTTCCCTCGGCTTGAGGATGGCGAGAAACCACGGCGCGCAGGAACTCAGCCTCCGCATGGACGATGTCTTCGATTGTCTGACCGGGCACAGGAGTCGGTAGGAAACCGATGAAATAACAGGGATGACCTGCCCTCATCGCAACCCCGATTTCGCTGTCGGATTTGAAGCCGCCGATGCCGGGGCCGTGTCCCGCGCGGGGATCAATCACCACGAATGGCCGCTTGCGAGGATCGGGCTCGCTACCCGGTTTGGGCAGAACTCGCCCCATCAGATAGTTCACCGGCCTCTTGAGGCTACGTCCGTCAAGAATGAGTTCGGCCTTGTAGTCGAGGACATTGGGAACCTCTTGCGAAGCATGTTCTTGATACTGTTCAGCCCGCTCGCGCATCACGTCCATGTAAAGCACCGCACGCTGCCATGCATCGGTCATATAAGTGGCGGCTGCGGATGTCATAGCACATGATCGTTCAATCGGCGCGTGTGACTTGGATGTGGAATTGGTCCTTGATGCCATGTCATTCTCCATGACTAAAACACACGCAGGTGGTCTTGCCCCCAAAACCAGCCGGCATGAAAGGATTGCTCCCAAATTAGCCGCAGTGCAGCATTGTTCTCCAGTCCAAGGAAGTTAATTACTGTTAACTGCCTGTAGATCTGAAATCCTTTCAACTGCTTGTGTTTCGGCCCTCTCGGCGTCGAGATCGCGGACCTGACATCAGACCGGTAATGTCCCGCCGTGACGGTGGTTGTCGTGACCTCGTGTTTCGGCTGCGGCCTTGGGACCGCGCTGCATACGTTGAGGCGCCCGGCCCGAACATCGTCATGAGGCCATGACCCCGGACAGGGCAGAAAACAGGCTTGACGCAAACACGCAATTGAACGGCCGGATCACAGACCGAGGGCGCTGAGTTTCTCGTCGTGAACATGGCTTTACTTATCGCCTCGGTCAGCTTCGACTTGCGCGGTAGGGGTTGCGCCAGAGAGGAACAGCTCCGTTACGAGCTGCAAGCCCAAGACTGTGGGCCACCGGTGCCGGAAGCGAACGAGATCAGTGGCCTAGCCTATTTGCTTCGGTGGCCGCTAGACGCAAGGAATATTGGGAGGCGAGGTTCACGCCTGTCGTCGCACAGTCCGACGCGAGACAGGCGATCAGTTGGCGATTTCCTCTGGTTTCGAGGGGCGCCCCAAGCGGGGGATCCGACCCGCGAGCCCTGCGGCGCTTGCAGGATGCGTGGCTGGGGAGGATGCGGGAACACCTGTCCCGGTCCCCGCCGATCCGTCCTGAAGCGCCGGAGGCGGCACCCGCCGGTTTCCCGCCTCCGCCAGAAAAAGGTCACGGATTTGTGCGACCGGTCGGGGCGTAACTGCTGCATAATCGGGACAGCACGGCCCGGGCCTGTCGGCCTGCGGCCGACTCGTTGGGCCGGTCATGGTCCCACGTCCGCTTCATCGCCGGAAAAGGGAATTGCCGCCATGCCCCGAACCGCTTCGATCGCCGCGCCTTTATTACCGCTGCCTCAGTGACCGGGATCGCCGTTTTGCACCAGCCGCTGGGGCTGGTGGCGCCCGCGCAAGCGCAAGGACCTGCACCCACCGCCACGATGCGCGGGGGCAGCAACAACTACCGGCCGAACGCGCCTCTGGTCGAAAGGCTCGGGCGGGGTTTCCTCGTCTCGGGCCTCGTGCTGCAGGCGGGCAGCAGCCGTCCGCTGCCGGGCGTGCGCGTCCAGATCTGGGCCGCCACCACCCTGGGTGGCGAGCGAGAGCCGCGCAACCATGGCAGCGTGGTAACCGCCGCCGATGGCAGTTTCCGACTGGAAATGGAACAAATCGTGCCGAACTTCGGTCAGCCCCACGCTCATCTCGCCTATGATGACGGCACCTTCCAGACGGTGTTCCTTCGCCCGGTGATGAGCAGTCCCAAGGACACCTCAATCCGGGCGGATTTTGTCCTGGCAAGAGCCTGACCGCAGGCAATGGCGGGACCGCGCAGCCGCAGCCTGGCGATCCTTGTCTGGTTGGCGCTTGCCGGAGTGACCCTTGGCCCCATCGCTCTGGCGGCGGCCAGCCCCTATCTGGCCTATCGCAACCCCGCCTATATCATCGGCGGTTTCGCGGGCATCATCTGCCTTGCGCTGATGCTGGTCCAGCCGCTGTTGGCCGCGGGCTACCTGCCGGGAATCGGGTCGCTAAGGGGGCGCGGCTGGCACCGTTGGCTGGGATATGCGCTGCTGCTGGGCGCGGTTCTCCATGTCGGCGAACTGTTCGTGACGAGCCCACCCGATACGCTGGACGCGCTGCTGCTCGTCGCGCCGACGTCGTTCTCGGTCTATGGCGTCATCGCCTTCTGGTGTCTGGTGGCGACCGCGTTACTCGTAGCAGTCAGGCGACGTATCCGCCCTGTGCTCTGGTGGCATCTTCACAACGGCCTCGCGCTGATTCTGGCGCTGGCGACAGTGATTCACGCGCTGCAGATCGATGGGGCAATGGAGCTGTTCTCCAAGGCCGTGCTCTGCATCGCGGTCCTCGTCGCAAGCTGGGTCGCGCTCTTCGACCTTCGTGTGCGCAGGCCCTTGCGGCTATGGCGAAGCAGGCGCATGCGGCGCGAGACAAGAGGCGCCGGCCCGCCGTAGTGGACGCGCGACGCCGATGCGGCTTGGCCGGTGATGGTCAAACGGCCCTTGCCTCGAATGCCTTCTCGCAGATCCAACTCCGACACTTCATCTTCACGTCATAAACCCAAGCTAGAACAGATTCGTTCGGATGAATTGGGGACGTACATGGGCCGCGAGAACTGGCAGTCAATCCACCGCGAAATCTCGACGCGTATCGTCGAGGGTCGGATGCGGCCGGGCGAGCGTCTGCCCACCGAACCGGAATTGTGCAGCATGTTCGGCGCCGGCCGTCACTCGATCCGCCGCGCGATCGAGGCGCTGTCGATCGAGGGCAAGCTGCGCGTCGAACAGGGCCGCGGCACCTTTGTCGAGGACGCGCCGCTGATCGAATATCATATCGGCCAGCGCGTGCGTTTTCGCCAGAACCTGCGCCAGCAGGGCGTCGTGCCCGGTGGCGCGGTGATCGAGGCGATCACCTGCCCGGCCCCCCGCTCGGTCGCGAAGGCGCTGGACCTTGGCCCCGAAACCACGGTCCATCGCCTCTGCAGCCGTGGCGAGGCGGATGGGGTGCCGATCAGCATCGGCTATTCCTATCACGAAGCCGCCCGCTTTCCTGAGCTTCCGGCGATGCGACGGGCGGGCGTCTCGATCACCGAGATCTATCGACATTACGGCATCGACGACTATTTCCGCCACTCCACCACGATCCTGTCGCGCCGGGCCGAACCCGAGGAATCGGCGATGCTGCACCAGCACCCGGCCCAGCCGGTGCTGGTCGTGCGCAAGACGGACGTGGATGCGGCGCGCCGGCCGCTGGCCCATTCCGAAGGGATCTGGGCCGCCGACCGCGTGAGATTCACCTTCGAGGACCAGGCCGAAGACTCCCCCTCTCCGGCCGACTAGGCGGGGCTTGCGGCGCGGGTCGCCCGCGCCCCGGCCCGTGACAGACAAAGGACAAACGATGTTTGATCAGAATGCACCCCCCGCGAAAGGGGGACCGATGGCGCATGGCCAGAACCTGCAGGTGCTGGCGCGTGCCCCCGCGGAGAGGCTGAAGCCGCTGGCCGAAAGCCTGCTGCCGCATCTGGGCGCGCCCGAGGTGCTGCAAAGCCGCACCGGCCTTGTGCTGCTGCCCATGCGTGACACGGTCGAGGGCACCGATTTCCATCTGGGCGAGGTGCTCGTGTCGGAAGCCCATCTGCGCCACGGCGAACATCAGGGCTATGGCATGATCGTCGGTCGCGACCTGGAACGGGCGATGGCCATGGCGGTCATCGACCTTGCGCTGGATGCCGGGATCGAGACGCAGGCCATCGCCGCCTTCCTACTTGCCGAGACCATGGCCCAGGCCGCCGAGGACCGCGCCACGCTTTGCGCCGTCGAGGCCACGCGGGTCGAGATGGAGACCTTCTGATGCTGGCCCCCGATCTTCAGGAAACCGAAGACAACGCGACCTTCGAGGCGCTGATGTGGGCGCTGTCCCGCCCCGGCGAGGTGCGGATCCTGCCGGAACCCGGCTTCCCCGGCATCGGGCAGGCGCTGGCCGATCTGGAAACCCCGGTTTGGAGCGATGATGCCGGTCTGACCCCGGTGCTGGAACGCTGCGGGGCCAAGCCCGCCGCCATCGGGCAGGCCGATCTTCTTTTCGCGGGGACGGCAGCGGGCAGTGCCAGCGCAGCCGCGCAGGCCCGGATGGATTCGGCGCTTTATCCCGATGAGGGTGCGACGCTGATCGCCGCCGCTGCCCTTGCCGGGCCGACCCGCCTGCGCCTGACCGGACCGGGGATCGAGACGGCGCACGAGATCGCCACCGACCTGCCCGCCGTCTTCTGGCGGACCCGTAATCGCCGCATCGCCTATCCGGCCGGCTTCGACCTGTTTCTGGTCGAGGGCCGCCGGGTGCTGGGCCTGCCGCGCTCAACCATGATCGAGGTGCTCTGATGGCCTATGTCGCAACCCGGGGGGGCGAACGCGCGATCACCCAGTCCGAACGCCTCTACCGCGCCATGCTGGGCCGCATCGACAAAGCCCGTGTCGAAAGCGTGGCCGAGGCGCTGCCAATGCTGGTCGACCGCGTGATGGGCGAGGCCTCGCTTTACGAGCCGGAACTGGCCGCGCTGGCGCTGAGCCAGACCGGCGGAGATCTTTACGAAACCGTGCTGCTGCTGCGGGCATGGCGCTCGACCCAGCCGCGCATCGCGGTGGCGCGCCCGGTCCGGCAGGAGCAGCTGTTCACCCATCGCCGCATCTCGGCCGCGTTCAAGGATATTCCCGGCGGCCAGATCCTTGGCCCGACGCTGGATTATTCGCACCGCATCCTTGAGACCGGCGTGCTCGAGGATCGCGCGGCGGTGCCCGCACCCGTGACCCCCGCCGAGCATCCGGCCCCCGCCCATCACCCCTCGCTGGCCGATTGGCAGCGCGCGCAGGGGCTGCTGGAGACGAAGCATCGGGACGAGGTCGCGCCCGAGGACATGGCGCCGAGTTGCGCTGTGAACGCATCCCGCACGCCCTGCTCACTCATGTCCTGCATCGATATCTCGTTGGCGCGCCCCTCATTGGTGGCGGAGGCGAAGATGCCTGCGGGCATGAGGAAGAACCTAAGCGCTGCGACTTTTGCTGGAGAACCCAGTTTCGGTTTCCACGGCATCTTCGATCTCCTGATTCAGTCTGCAATCTTGAAGTCGAAGAGTTTGGTATCGACCGACTCCGGGTTAGGACCACCGCGCGCCCCGCTGTCGAGTGCATCGATTGCCGCCACTTCTTCAGCTGTCAGCCCAAAATCGAGGATGTCGAAGTTCTCCGCGATGCGGGCGGGGCGCACCGATTTCGGGATGGCCGAGAAACCGTGATCAATATGCCAGCGCAGCACGATCTGAGCGGCAGTTTTGCCGTATTTTTCAGCCAGGGCCGCGATCACCTGGTGTTGCAGTGGGTCCCGTGGCTCCTGGCCTTCCTGCGCCGCATAGCGATTCACACCGCCGATGGGAGACCACGCCTGGGTGATGATACCATGTTGGCGATCAGCATCCGCCACGGCCTGCTGCACGAAAAACGGATGCAATTCGATCTGGTTCAGTGCGGGGATCACCTCGGTTTCGGCGATCAGGCTGTCCAGATGCGCCGGGCTGAAGTTGCACACACCAATCGCGCGGGTTCGCCCTTCTGCCAGAAGACGCTCTGCGGCCTTCCATGCGCCAAGTGTCCGTGCGAACTCGGTCGGCATCGGCCAGTGCAGCAGATAGAGATCAAGCTGATCCAGCCCGAGCTTGCGCATCGAGCGGTCAAAGGCGTGCAGTGTCTGATCATAACCATAATCGCTGATCCACAATTTTGTGATCACGAAAAGGTCACTTCGGTCAACATCGCTCTGCGCGATCCCCTGACCTACCTCAGCCTCGTTGCCGTATGCTGCGGCGGTGTCGATCAAACGATATCCACCGGAAATGGCGCTTTTGACCGCGCCCACCGTTTCCTCGGGGCCGCTCTGATAGACACCAAGTCCCAAGGCAGGCATTTCGACGCCATTGTTGAGCTTCAAGATGGGGCTATGGTTCATGTCATCTTTCTTTCAGTTTAATGTGCAGGTCACACAAGCCTGCTCAGAATGGCGCGCTGTCCGACTTGTGAAGGCCGAGGCTCTGCCGGGTTTCCAAGTTCGGAGTGGTGGCAAGTCTTTGAACGAGGTCAGCAACGCTTTTCCGCGAGACATAGAGATCAGCATGGGCAAAGGCTTCGCCCTTGCGGGTAATCCCATAAGCAATCTCATCGTCGTCATTCAGCCAGGCCGGCCGAATAACCGTGTAGTCGAGATCGCTCGCCTCAACGATTTTGGCGGAGTTCCGGTAGGGATCGAGGACAGAGCCATACTTCTCCCCCGGCACTTCATCGTAGATCCCCATCGAGCTGATGAAGATCAGGCGCTTAACACCTGCCTTTGTCATCTCGGTCACGATAGCCTTGGCCTGCACGCCCATATTGCCGGAGAGATTGGCGTAGACCACATCCTGCCCAACGATCGCCTGCGCAAGAGCCGAGGTGTTCGTTGCATCGCCTTCCACGAGGGTGATGCGCGGCTCTTTCTCCAGCGATTTGAGCCGCTTTGCGTTCCGCAAATAGAGCGTAAGCGCTACATCGCCCCTGTCGAGAAACAGCTGCGTGGCGACACGGGCAATCTGCCCGTGCGCACCGATGATCAGAACCTTTGTCATAGTCTCACCTGTCGATCGCCGCATCCAGCGCGGCCGACAGCGGCGCGCCCTGAATATTGAACTCCGCCAATGCGTTGGAGATCTCGGCAAGATCGCTCGCATTCAGTTCGAGATCGGCGGCCGCCAGATTGTCGTCCAGATGCGCGATGCTTGTGCCGCCGGGGATCGGCACGATCCACGGCTTCTGCTCAAGAAGCCAGGCAAGCGCGATCTGTGCCGGCGTCGCATTCTTGCGCTCTGCGAGATCGTTGAGGAAATCGACCAACTTGAAGTTGGCCTCTAGCGCGTCGGGCGTAAACCGCGGAAAATCACGGCGCAAGTCGCCCGGATCGTCAAAGCGCATGTCACGGGTGATCTTGCCGGTGAGGAACCCCTGCCCGAGCGGACCCCAGCTGACAAGCCCGATGCCCAGTTCTTCACAAAGACCGAATTTGGTCTGCTCGGGCTCGCGCATCCACAGTGAGTAGTGGTCCTGGATGACGGACACGGGCTGAACCGCGTGGGCGGCACGAATGCTTTTCTCGCTGGCTTCCGACAGACCGAAATGCTTGACCTTGCCTGCCGCAATCAGGTCGCGGACGGTACCCGCGACATCTTCCATCGGCACGTTGGGATCGACGCGATGCTGATACAGAATGTCGATCCGGTCGGTGCGCAGCCGCTTCAGCGAAGCCTCGACGACCTTGCGGATTGTGTCAGGACGGCTGTTGAGCCCGACCGTCTCGCCGGTCTCAGTTATGTCGAAGCCGAACTTGGTGCCGATCACGACACGGTCGCGCAATGGCTCCAACGCTTCGCCGACAAGTTCCTCGTTGGTCCAGGGACCGTATCCTTCGGCGGTATCGAACAGCGTGACACCTCGTTCGACAGCGCCTCGGATCACTTTGATCGCTTCCGCCCGCTCGGTTGCCGGGCCAAGGCCGAAGCTCAGTCCCATGCAGCCAAGACCGACTGCGGATACCTCAAGGTTGTCTGCAAGTTTACGCGATTTCATAGAATACCTTTTCTTACAAAGCTTTGTCCGCTCTGCCCGTGCCAAGATCACGCTTGAACGGCCCGAGCAGGATACAGGAGTGTTGCAGCTCGCCAGATCCGTCCATCTAGGTGTCGATGTCAGGGAGTGGCTGGTTACGCTTGAACTATCATCGGACGCGCCATAGCAGTAGGCACTCAATCCCAATAGAACCTATTATTCGGGGTAATCAATGCGGCGTGATGAACTCGGCGATCTCATGGCTTTTCTGGCGGTTGCCGAGGAACGCAGCTTCACCAAGGCGGCCGCGCGGCTTGCCATGTCGCAGTCCATGCTCAGCCAGATCGTGCGACGGATCGAAGAGCGGCTGGGCGTCAAGCTGCTGACGCGCACGACCCGGAACGTCAGCCCGACGGAAGCGGGGGAGCAGTTGATCGCAACCCTCAGGCCTGCGTTTCTGGACATCGAGACGCGGCTGACCTCGATCAGCAGCTTCCGTGACAAGCCGGCTGGAATTGTTCGCCTCACCACCAGCCAGCATGCGGCCGAAACCGTGATCTGGCCGAAGATTTCGCTGCTGCTTGCAGATTATCCTGATGTCGATGTCGAGCTCTCGGTCGATGCGGCCCTGACCAACATCGTCACCGACCGGTTCGACGCCGGAGTTCGGCTCGGCGAACGGTTGGAGAAGGACATGATCGCCGTGCGGATCGGTCCCGACCTGCGCATGGCAGTCGTCGGGTCGCCTGGTTACTTCGCGGCGAACCCCGCCCCTGTGGAGCCGCAGGATCTCACGGCTCATCCTTGTATCAACATTCGCCTGCCAAGTTCTGGGGCCCTCTATTCATGGGAATTCGAAAGGGACGGTCGAGAGTTGCATGTGCGTGTCGACGGCCGGCTGACCTTCAATCACATACCAATGGCATTGCAAGCTGCTGCCGATGGCTTTGGACTCGCCTGCGTTCTCGAAGACCAGGCTGACGAACATCTTGCGAAGGGCAAGTTGGTGCGCGTGCTCGAGGATTGGTGCCCCCCGTTTGCGGGGTACCATCTCTACTATCCTGACCGCAGGCAACTGCCGCCAGCGGTCAGGCTGGTTGTAGAAGCGTTACGTCACCGTGCCTGAGTCCCACCTTTACGTCGCGCAGAGCCGCAAGCCACGCGTGCCAGCTTTGATATAATCGCCATCAACGTTGGGCGCACCTTCGAAACCTCGGGAAGCGGGAAGCGGGAAGCTGAGGCCGTTCAGAGTCGTTAGGAAAGTAGAGGAAGTCTTCGCGATCAATTCGATGCTTCTCAAACTGAGGCCTATAATCAGACAAAGTCGTTACCGATGCCGAGCGCGATCTATCCGCGATACCGCAGGACGTCCACTAGAACTGAAAACGCCGGCGAAGCGTAGCGGCGGCTAGGATAATAGAGGTGATATCCCGGGAAATAGGGGCACCAATCCTCCAGAACGCGCACCAGCCGGCCAGCCTTGATGAGGGGGAGGACTTGATCTTCCGGCATATAGGCGAGCCCGAGCCCGTCCAAGGCGGAACTCAGCCGCATTCCAAGGTTGTTGAAAACCAGCTGTCCCTCCCCGCGGACCTTGACCTCATGGCCGTCTTTCTCCAGCCCCCACGGGAGCAGTCCGCCATAGGTCGGCAGCCGCATGTTGATGCTGTTGTGCCGCGTAAGTTCCTGCGGTGTCTGCGGGACGGGGTGGCGCGCGAAATACTCCGGCGATCCGACGACGGCCATCCGCATCTCGGGGCCGATCTTCAGCGCGATCATGTCCTTGGCCACCTGTTCGCCCATGCGCACGCCCGCGTCATAGCCTTCGCCCACAATATCCCTCAGGCCATTGTCCACGATGATCTCAACCCGGATGTCGGGATGATCCGGCAGGAACCGCTTCAACGCAGGCTGCAGGATGGACAGGGCGGGATGTTCGCCAGCGGTGATGCGGATGGTTCCGGCGGGCTTTTCGCGCATGGCGCTGAGGGCAGCCAGCTCATGCTCGATCTCTTCAAATCGCGGGGCGATGGTCTGCAAGAGCCGGGCACCCGCTTCGGTCGGCGCGACGCTGCGCGTGGTGCGCGTCAGCAGCCGCATGCCAAGCCGCGCCTCCAGGCCCTTGATCGTCTGGCTGAGCGCCGATTGCGAGACGCCCAGCTGGGCCGCGCCCCGCGTGAAGCTGCGCTCCTTCGCGACAACGGCGAAGGCGGCAAGGTCGTTGAAGTTCTCATGCGCCATTAATTAGTGAGCCTTATGATGTCATGCTCATTGTAGCATCTAATCGCTTGTCGCCACGAGCGGTAAAGTCTGTCCCAACACTCCAGATTCACAAAAACGGACGCGCGCATCGCGCGTTCGAGGTAGGTATTCATGGCATCCAATATCGACAGCTTGGACAGGACGCAGGGCGCGCCATCGCGCCCAGCTCGGCATGGTGGCGTCAATCTGACCGCGATCCTTGCGATCATCATGGTCAGCTACGTGATGATCGTTCTGGACATCTCGATTGTCATCACCGGCCTGCCCAAGATCCACACCGAGCTGGGCTTCACCGATGCCGGCCTGTCTTGGGTTTCCAACGCCTACACCCTGACCTTCGGGGGCTTCCTGCTGCTTGGCGCCCGGGCCGGCGACATCCTGGGGCGGCGGCGCATGTTCGTCACCGGACTGGTCATTTTCGTGATCTCGTCGCTGATGATCGGCATCGCCCAGTCTCCTGCCTGGCTGATCGCGGCCCGTGCCGTGCAAGGGTTCGGATCGGCGATTCTTGCACCATCGACGCTTGCCCTGTTGCAGACCAATTTCCCTGCCGGCCCTGCGCGGACCCGGGCGGTTTCGTATTACGCCGCAGCCGCAGGAGTTTCGGCCAGCGTAGGCCTGGTTATTGGCGGCGTCCTGGCGGACTGGTGGTCGTGGCGCGTCGGCTTCTTCATGAACGTGCCCGTCGGCCTTGGCCTGATCCTTGCCGGGATGCGCTTCATCCCCGAGACGGCACGTCGATCGGGGGCCTTCGATCTGGTCGGTGCCGTGACCTCGACCCTAGGGATGAGCGCGCTTGTCTTCGGGATCGTCAGCTCGGCCGGGGCGGGTTGGGCCGATCCGCAGACGTCCCTGGCCGTTGTGGCAGGCGTGGTTCTGCTGGCGATCTTCGTCCTTACCGAATGGCGCGCTAGGCAGCCGATCATGCCGCTGCGGCTCTTCAGCAGCCGCGAGCGCACGGGCGCCTATACGTCCCGGATGCTGTTCATCGGGGCCAATGTCGGCTTCTTCTTCTTCGCGACCCAGTTCATGCAGGGCGTACTCGGCTACAGCCCCGCCTGGGCGGGACTCGCGTTTCTTCCAGCCATGGTCGTCAACTTCGTCGCGGCCCTGGCGGCGCCAGGGTTGATCGCCCGGTTCGGCAGCCGCGTGGTCGTGCTGGGCAGCATGCTGGCGGGGCTGATCGGCATGGCGCTGCTGGCGCGGGTCGAGGTCGGGACCTCCTATCTGGCAAGCCTTGCCCTGCCGATGCTGCTGATCGGCCTGGGCCAGGGCGGCACGCTTGGTCCGCTTACCACATCCGGCATCGCCGATGTGTCGAGCGAGGATGCAGGCGCGGCCTCGGGTCTTGTCAACGCGGCCCACCAGATCGGCGGCTCGCTTGGCCTTGGGCTGCAGATCGCGGTGTCGGTGATCGGCGGGGGTGCGCTCTCCGGCGCCGCATTGCTGGCGCACCGGGTGGAGAACGCGATGGGGTTTGCCGCTGTCATGATCGCCGCAGCGCTTGTCGTCGCCCTGATCACCGTGCCGCGCCGAACCGTCGCGGAAGCCTCGGCAACAGTGGCGCGGCGGCAATCCGCTGCAGATCAACGCCCCCATCACAAGTCCTGACGAAAGGAGCGCATGTCGATGATAGATTCCACAACATCCGCTTCCGCGCCGATGAAACGCTATTGGGGGCGACAGGCATCCGCACTGGTGTTCGGCCTGGCGACCAGCCTCGCCCCTGTCGATGCTTCAGCACAATCGTCCGGGGAGGGAGGATCGATGCAAGAGCAGACCGCGCAGAGTGCTTTCGGCCATCTGAAGGCCAGCGACAGCATCGAAGACCTTCTGGCCCATCCTGCCTTCGCGAGTTTCGCCGCCCAGCTTCTGCCTTGGGACGGGCGCACCTATGACGGTGGGATGCTGCTTCAGGACATCGGCGCGCTGCTGCCCTACCACAGCGCGGTCAATCCTGAGGACGTGGTTGCCGGGCTCAACCGCATGGTGGATGACGTCAACCAGGGCCAGACCGTTTTCTACGATATCTACACTGAGGCGGAGCGTGACGCCGATCCGTCCAAGCGGAACACCGGGGTGTTCTTCTACCGCGGACACCCCGGAGAGCCCTTCGCGGTCATCTCCCCGGGCGGCGGCTTCGCCTATGTCGGCTCGGTGCATGAGGGCTTCCCCTATGCCCAGGAGATCAGCCGCCTTGGCTACAACGCCTTCGTCCTGCGCTACCGGGCCGGATACGGCGGAACCGTCGCGACCGAGGATCTTGCTGCCGCCATCTCGTGGATCTTCCGCAATGCCGATCAACTTGGCGTCGACACCGCCAACTACTCGGTCTGGGGCAGCTCCGCCGGGGCGCGCATGGCCGCGTTCATCGGATCGCATGGCGTGGCCGAGTTCGGCGGCGATGACGTGCCGAAACCCGCGACGGTCGTGATGGCCTATACCGCGCATTCCGATCACTCCGAAACGGAGCCACCAACCTTCGTCGTCGTCGGAGACTGGGACGGCATCGCGCCTGCTTCCAGCATGGAACGGCGGATCGGGGTGCTTCAGGAGCTGGGCACCGAGGTCGAGTATCACCGATACCCGAATGTCGGTCACGGTTTCGGGGCCGGAACCGGCACAAGCGCCGAAGGATGGCTTGCCGAGGCCGTCCGCTTCTGGAAAGCGCATCTGTCGCCGCCCTGACAGGCTGCCGAAGTCCCCGGATCATTGATTAGGGCACCTAATAAGGGCAACCCGATTAAGGGATCTAATCGCAAGGTCGCCCAGACGCTAGATTGCGATTGCGACACGACAGAGCGCCGCGTGAGCCTGGTTCCGGACTGCCGACAGCAAGACAACAAACAGATCTGCCGGCACGGCCGGCGATGGCCAGAACACCGGGCGGATCGGGCTTTGCGCCCAGAACCACCGGCACTCGCGGCGATCCTCAAGATCTACCAAACCTGAAAGAAGAAGATCATGGAAAATATTCAAGGCAAAGTCGTCGTCATCACCGGCGCCAGCAGCGGCCTGGGGGCAGAGACCGCCCGTCACCTCGTCAAGGCGGGTGCCAAGGTGGTGCTCGGCGCGCGGCGTCTCGACCGGCTGGAAGCGCTTGCCGACGAACTCGGCATCAGCCGCGATTCCGTCCTGAAGGCCGATGTCGTCAAGCGGGACGAGGTGAAGGCGCTGGTCGATCATGCGGTCAAACTGCATGGCCGGATCGACGTGATGCTCAACAACGCGGGCACCATGCCGACCGCGCTGCTTGAAGACCTGCGCGTTGACGAATGGGATCAGATGATCGCCATCAACATCAATGGCGTGCTTTACGGGATCGCTGCCGCTTTGCCGCATATGATGACGCAGAAGAGCGGCCAGATGATCAACGTCTCGTCGATCGCCGGTCACGTTATCAATCCGGGCTGCGTGGTCTATTGCGCCACGAAGCATGCGGTGCGCGCCATCTCGGAAGGGCTGCGCAAAGAGGTAAAGCCCCACAACATCCGCTCGACCATCCTCTCGCCGGGGGCTCTCGACACCGATCTTCCGGCCACCACCAGCGACAAGGCGGCGGCCGATGCCATGGCCGAATACTATCGCAACTTCGCGATCCCCGCCTCCAGCTTCGCCCGTTGCGTCCTGTTCGCGATGAGCCAGCCCGAGAATGTCGACATCAACGAAATCCTGTTCCGCCCGACGGCACAGGAACTCTGAACCCCTTCGTGCCCGGTCATCCTGCGACCGGGCACGATGACCTCCCCCAACACCGCATACCCGCACGGACAAGGAGTTCCAAATGACAGCATCGGCCCTGAACATTCTTGCCGTCGGCGCAACTGGCAGCATCGGCCGGCATGTCGTCGAGGAAGCCCTGCGCCAGGGTCATTCCGTGCGGGCGCTTGTGCGTGATCCCCGCTGGTCACAGTTGCCTGACGGGGTGGAGCTTCTCACTGGTGACCTGACCGTCCCCGCGGATCTGACCGCCGCCGTGGAGGGGATCGACGGCATCGTCTTCACCCACGGCAGCCATGGCGGACCTTCTGCGGCAGAGGCCCTGGACTACGGCGGCGTGCGCAATGTCCTTCTGGCGCTAGCGGGCCGCAAGCCGCATCTCGCGCTGATGACCGCGATCGGGGTGACCGACCGCAAGGGCGCGCATGACTGGAAACGCCGCGCCGAACGCTTGGTGCGGGCCAGCGGCTGCCCCTACACCATCGTCCGGCCCGGCTGGTTCGATTACAACGATGCCGACCAGCACCGTCTGGTCTTCCTGCAGGGCGACACGCGCCAGACCGGCAGCCCAAGGGATGGCGTCATCGCCCGCAGCCAGATCGCCGCGGTTCTGGTGGCCAGCCTCGGCTCGCGACAGGCGGACCGCAAGACGTTCGAGCTGGTGGCGGAAATGGGTGCGCAACAGCGCGACCTCGACGCCGTCTTCGCCGCCGCCATGGCAGATGCCGCCGATGCCCTGGATGGGGCGAAGGACGCGGCGAACATGGCGCTGGATCGCGAACCGGCCGCCGTGCTGGCCGATCTGAAGGCGGTGCGGGCAGCCAGCCGACCCTGACAAATGATGATTGAACCCATCCGGTCCTGCACAGGCCGGACTCACATTTCCCGAGGAGACTGAAAATGAAGACATGGCTGATCACTGGCTGCTCCACCGGGCTGGGCCGCAGTCTTGCGAAGGCGGTGCTGGACGCGGGGTTCAACGCGGTCGTCACGGCGCGCGACGCCCGGTCGCTTGACGATCTGGTCGCGCCCTATCCGGACACGGCCATGGCCGTCTCGCTGGACGTGACAGACAGGGCGCAGGTCGATGCCGCCGTGGCGTCCACCGAAAAGCGCTTCGGTGGAATTGACGTTTTGGTCAACAACGCCGGTTATGGCTACCGCGCGGCGGTGGAGGAAGGCGAAGAGCAGGCCGTCGTCACGCTGTTTGACACCAACCTGTTCGGCCCGGTGTCGATGATCAAGGCGGCTCTGCCGGCCATGCGGGCGCGGCGCAGCGGCACGATCGTCAATGTCTCGTCGATCGCCGCACGGCGGGCGATGCCCGGCTCGGGCTACTATGCCGCCACCAAATTCGCGCTTGAGGGGATGTCGGATGCGCTGCGGCGCGAGCTGGCACCGCTGGGCATCCGCGTCATGGTCGTCGAACCGGGCCCGTTCCGCACCGATTTCGCGGGCCGCTCGCTGACCCAGTCGGCGACGGTCATCGACGACTATGCCCAGACGGCAGGCCTCCGCCGGAAGGAGAACGACAAATCGGACGGAACCCAGAAGGGTGATCCGCGCCGAGCGGCCGAGACTCTGATCCAATTGCTGGCCGGCCCCGATCTGCCGTTCCGGCTGCTTCTGGGCAGCGAGGCGGTCAGCATGGTGCGCCAGGAAATCAGCGGTCAACTGGACGAGATCGATGCCTGGAAGGATGTGTCGTTGGGAACGGATTTTCCCGACAGTGAATAAGGGAGATACGCCAGTCCGATGCACCCCGTCACCAGAGCGCTGCCGAATTGCTTTCTTAGGGGATTGTCGGTCATTCACCAAGCGGCAGTCGCAGCACATCCCGTTTTCAGGCGCTTGTCGGCTGATCTCCGCACTGCCGGCTGACCCATGACCGCTCTCTGCTGGACGAATGTTGCGGGTCAAGACCCGGCCTTGCCGATCTCATTTCTTTCCAGTCCGTATATTCTCGCCGCGTTCGAACCGAAGATCGAATTCTGCTCTGCTTCGGACAAGGTAGACAGCAGTTTCTTGTGATAGTTCAGATGGCTTCGCATTGAGCAGACGGCACCGTCGACCGGGGCATTGGTCGCGTATAGGCAGCGACCGGGGTCGAAAAGATCGATGGCCTCTTCGACATAGGGAACCCATCTGCGAGCCAGCACCGGGGCCAAACCGCCATCTGGAACCGGGTCGATGCCAAGGCGCGAGATCCCGATGCCGTCCAGCTTGACGGCCACATTCGGGAGCTCTGCCACTTTCGCCAGGCCTTTGCGCCAATCGGCGAAGACCTCTGCTTCGCGACCAGAAAACCTGCCCACGCCCGCCGGAAATCCGATGTGGTTCAGGATGAACTGCGCGTCGGGAAACCCACTCGCCCAATCCGCAAAGACCGAGAGCTGAGGGTGAAAAACCAGAATGTCCAGCGTCAGACCCCGTTGCGCGGCGATCCGTGTGGCGAGGGCTACATTCGGGTCGGCAAAGAGGTTGCCTTCCGGATATTCAGGGCCAGGATAATGGACCTGTGGATCTGGATCAAAGCTGGCGCGCATCCGCAAGCCCTTGAATCTGCGGCCCGCGGTAGCGGCATGTCCGTCCAGCACCGCGGCAATGCCCCCCCCGAGACGAAAATCCGCCAAACCCACGATGCCTTCGGCAAGCCGATGAGTGCTATCACCCTGCGCGGCGATTTGTGCCATCACGAACTCTGTCTCACCCACCGGGGCCAGCGCGGCAGGACCCGGCCTGCCCCAAGGGGTGGCACATTCGACATGCACACTTGCCAGGACCTCATGCCCCGTCTGCGCGATATCCTTCAGATACTCGGGCGCGAAGTAATCCCTCACGCCCGAGGACCACAGATGCATATGCGCGTCGATCACTGGGAGATCGGGCCGCACGACCCTGTGCTCCAGATCCTCCCAGGCGCCGATGTCCAGCGATGCCAGCATTCATTTCATCCCTCTTCGGGCAAGCGTCGCCTCGTCCGGATCCGCCAGGATCACTGCAAACCGGCGACCAATGCGTCATAGACCTTTTGCGCGGCCGGATTGCGCGCAGCGATGCGCTCCACATACTCGATGGCGGCATCGTCCATCGCATCGTGCAGAGCCGCGAGATCCTCCGGCGCAAGTTCGAACACCTCGATCCCCTGTTCGACCAGAATGGCAAGCGTCGTTTCCACCTCTGTCTCCAGCGCGGCTGCGATGCGATCCTCGGCCTCCAGAGAGCAGGTGGTGAACGCAGTTCGCGCCGTATCGTCCAGCGCGTCCCACGCCGCGGTCGAGATCACGACCAGCCCCGCACCTTGCCCCAGATTGGCGTTCGAACTGGCGCTGCGGATCACCTCGTTCAGATTGTAGGACATGATCGAGCTGATCGGCAGTGCGACGGCGTCGAGAACGCCTTGCTGCAGCGACAGGTAGATGTCCCCCGCCGGCATTTCGATGGGAACACCGCCGATCTGCGTCATGAAGGCATTGAATGCCCCACCGGCAATGCGGATCTTCTTCCCGGCAACATCCGCGACCGTCGCGATGGGTGTGGTTCGCGACAGGAACTGATGGGGTGGGAAGGGATTGTAGATCAGCGCCCGCATGCCTTTGCCCGTCAACTCTGCCTCCAGTTCGGGCACGGCAGCGCGGGCGCTTCGATAGCCGGCAAGGCTTTGCGTGGGGGTTCCTGCGGTTCCCGGCAGTGCGGTTACGCCGTGCAGCGGCAGGTCACCCGCCACCGTTCCGAGGTTGAGGTAGGTGACGTCCACTACCCCGCTTGCGATGCCTTCCACGGCGGTATCGTGTTTCACAAGCTGGGCGGAGGGCAAGAAATCGAACTGCACTTCCCCTCCGGTGGCCGAAGATATGCATTCCATCAAAGGCGTATGCAGCTGGACCGAGATCATGTGCGTCGGCGGGATCGCCGTGCCGAAGATCAGTCTTTCCTCGGCGATTGCGGGCGCGGCAAGCGCGCATAACCCGAGAACCCCGATTGTCAGTTTCATTCCAATTCCCCCCTTGAGTCTGGTTGCAATCGGCCCTCTGCAAGGGCCTGTCCGATGCCCCATCGGCGGCTGTGACCTCTACCTCCCCGCAGATGTCGGCCTCAGCTGCTGATGTAGACGCTCTTGGTTGTCAGATATGCCTCGACATGGTTGCGGGTGCCCTTGATCCCGTAGCCGCTGTGCTTGACCCCGCCGAACCCCACCATCGGGTCGATCAGGCCGTAGCAATTCACCCACATCGTACCGGTGCGGATGCTTTTGACGACCCGCAAGGCGCTGTCGATGTTCCGCGACCAGACCGCACCGCCCAATCCGTATTCGGTCTGGTTGCCTAAGGTGATCGCCTCTTCGACGGTATCGAAGGGGATGACCGAGATGACCGGGCCGAAAATCTCTTCTCGCGCGATGGTCATGTCATTGGTGACATTTCCGAAGACCGTGGGGCGGATATAGTAGCCTTCCGACGGCGCATTGTCGGGGCGTCCGCCGCCGCCCGCCAGCGCGGCCCCCTCTGCCGGCCCGGCATTGATGTAATGCATCACCCGGTCCAGCTGCACCTGCGACACCAAGGGGCCCAACTGGCTGGTGCCATCGAAGGCATGGCCCACGGTGATCCCGGCTGCATGTGCAGCCAGCCGCTCTGTCACCTCCTCCGCGATGCTGCGCTGGACGAAAACGCGCGATCCCGCGAAGCACACCTGCCCCGAGTTCATGAACACGCCGTGCGCCGCACCGGGCACCGCCTTGTCCAGATCGGCATCGGCCAGAATGATGTCCGGCGACTTGCCGCCAAGTTCCAGTTGCAGACGCTTCATGTTGACGGCCGAGGCTTCGATGATCCGCCGACCCGTGCTGGTCGAGCCGGTGAACGCCACCCGATCCACATCCGGATGTGCAGCCAGCCGCGCACCCGCGACGCCACCCTTGCCGGTGACCACGTTCACCACCCCGTCCGGAAGGCCGATCTCCCGCAGCATCTGCGCGATGCGCAGCACGCTCAGCGATGCATCCTCGGCAGGCTTCATCACCACCGTGCATCCGGACGCAAGCGCCGCGCCCAGGATCCACCACTGGCTGATCAGCGGGCCGTTCCACGGAATGATGCCCCCAACGACCCCGATCGGCGACTTCAGTGTCATGGTCGTGACATTGCCGGCCAGAGAGTTCTGCATGGTCTCGCCGCTGACATTCACGGCCTGCGACGCGAAGAACAGGATCATCTGCAGGACCGCGTTCTTCATGCCCCGCGTGCGGGTGATCGGCGCGCCCATGTCTGCGGATTCGATCTGGGCCAGTTCCTCGTAATTGGCGCCCAGATGATCGTGGGCACGGACCAGCAGCAACTGCCGCTGATACGGGGTCCAGCGGCTCCATTCACCCTCGAACGCGGCGCGGGCGGCCACCACGGCGCGGTCGATGTCGTCCGCCCCGCCGGATGCCAGCCGCGTCAGAACCTTGCCGGTCGACGGATCATAGGTCTCGATCGTCTCGCCGGATTGCGCGGGCGCTTCGACGCCATTGATGAAGAGGCCGTTTTCGGCCCGCGACAGGAAGGCAGCTGCGGCCGGGCTGAGCGGTTCAAGTTTCGACATGGGCGGCTCCTGCTTCAAAGAGTGTGGTATTCGGGCACGACCTGCGTGCCGCAAAGGCGATCCATCATCAGGGCGGCGGCATTGACCTGGGTGTCGTAGCTGTAGGCATTCATCGACATCTGCAGGAAGTTCTTGGCCACATCACCGAACTGCATCGCCACGCCGGTCTCCGCACCCAGTTGGCAGGCAAGCCGCACATCCTTGTGCAAAAGGCCAAGCGTGAAGCCGGAGGGCAGGTTGCCGCTGACGATGTGTTTCTGGAACATCAGCTCGGTGAAGAAATTCCGACCCGAGCCCTTGTTGATGATCTCGACCGCGCGGTCCGCATCGACGCCGTTCTTCACCGCCAGCGCCACCGCCTCCATCGCGACGAAGCGCTGTGCGGCGGACAGCATGTTGTTCGCCAGCTTGATGACGTTTCCGGTCCCAATATCGCCCGCGCGCACCACATTCGGACTAATCTTGTTCAAAAGCGGCTCGATCCGGGCGTAGTCTTCGGCCGAACCGCCGACCATTATGGCGATGGTTCCGGCCTGCGCCCCGACTGGACCACCGCTTACCGGGGCATCCAGCATGGCCACCCCTGCCCCGCGCAGCCGTTCCGCCAAGGCACGGGTAACGCTCGGGTCACCGGTCGTCTGGTCGATGACGACGGAGCCCGGCCGCAGGTGCCGCGCCAGATCGCCACGGCCGTAAAGCAGATCCTCGACATGCTGCGACGTCGGCAGACACAGCATCACCGTCTCGCAATTGGCCGCAAGCTCGGCCAGTCCGTCCGCAGCGCGCGCGCCCTGCTCCACCAGCTTCTGCACCGCCGCCGGATTCATGTCGTGCACCGTCAGCGGCACCGACAATTGCAGCCGATGCGCCAGTGCACCACCCATGCTGCCCAAACCGATATACCCAACCGCCATCTGCGGATCCTTCCTTGTTGCGACCAGACATTCCGCCTCTGCAGCGGCAGGCCGATGTTTAGATTATCCGATCTCGGACAATCACTTGCTCAGAGCGGCGCGAAGGGAGTCGTAGACTTCCTGTGCCGCCGGGACCCGCTCCTTGATGCGCTCAAGAAACTCCAGCGCCGCCGCTTCCTTGTAGCCATCCAGGGTTTCCAGATCGGCCGCCGAAAACTCGAAGGTGACGACGTTGGCGGCACGAAGACGCTCGACCGTCCGGGCGACCTCCTCTTCAAGAAACCGGGCGACATTGTCTTCGGCCTGCATGGCGCAGGTGGTGAAAACCTCCTGGCCGGTCGCATCCAAGTCGTTCCAGCGATCCAGCCGCATGACCACAAGACCTGCAGTTTGCGCCAGATCCGCATTCAGGCTGACGCTGCGCAGAACATCGTCAAGCTGGTAGGAAGTGACGCCAGTGATCGGAAGCGTTGCCGCATCCAGCGTGTTTTGCTGCAAGGACATGTAGATGTCGCCCGGCGGCATCTGGATCGGCAGCGCACCCATATGGGTATAGAGCGGAAAGAAGGCGCCCCCTGCGATCCGGACCTTCACGCCTGCAAGATCCGCCAGCGTTTCAGGTGCATCCCTGTTCAGCAAAATCTGGCTGAGTGGATAAGGATTATACATCAGTGCCTTGAGACCGGCCCCGGCAAGCTCGTCATCCAGTGCCGTGCTTTCGCTGCGCACCTTGCGGTAGGCTGCCAGGCTTTCGGTCGGCGAGCCCGAGGTGCCCGGAAGTGTGGTGACGCTTTGCAGCGGCAGCTCTGAAGACACCAGTCCCACGCTGAACAGCACGATGTCCATCACCCCGCTTCGGATGGAATCATAGGATTGCTGGTAGGACGCGATGGTCCCGCCGGGAAAATAGTCGAAGGTCAAGTTGCCCTCGGACTTGTCCTTCACGCATTGCATGAAGACCTGATCCATCTGAGCCGAGGCGAAATGGGTTGTCGGCTCCGGCTCGGAATACACGAAATTCTGCGCGGTTGCGCTGGTCGCGCAAAGCAGCAAGGCACCAAATGCGAAGATCCGGCCCAGACGTTCGATCACAGCAGTCATCTTCCCTCCCTGATGACAAAGCCGACATCGTGGCGCCCTCGGGACCAACTCGTGGACCCTCCCTCGGCTCCCGGCGATGTGGTCAAAATAGGTTAGACCATTAATTTCCGCATTTCAATCGGCCACGAAACGAAATTAACCGATCTATATTATATGCTTATTCGAACAACCCCGATTGTCCTTGTCACAGGCAGTCTCGGCGACGGGAAAAATGGTATGACATATATTGACACTCGGTGATTCTGGCCGCCTAGTGTGCAGGTCCACCGCCCGACCCTCATCTGCGTCGGGCCGACAGCCTTGGCCTGCGTCGTGAGATCGGCGCCGAAGGGCTGTCCTGATATCCCGGGGAGGGGATTGTCCATGAATATCCTGAAATCGACAACCGCATCCGTTTTGTGCTTGGGCGTTGCCGCAACCGGCTCCGCGATGGCAGAGACACTGGTTTTCAGCAGCAATGTGCCACCGTCGCATTGGGCGAATGCGGAGATGATCGTTCCGTTCCAGGAGTGCGTGACCGAACGCACCAATGGCGAAATCGACTTCAATTTCTTCCCCGGCGGACAGATCGCCAACCACACCGCTTCCCTGGAAGCTTTGAACAAGGGGATTGCCCAGGTCGGCTATGTCGTGGTCAGCGCGCTGACCGACAAGATGCCGTTGAGCAACATCTCGATGTTGCCCGGCATGGGGTCGACGGTGGTCGAGATGACGGAAGCGAACCGCAAGGTCATCGACGGCGACGGACCTCTGGCGCAGGAGTTCCGGCAGAACAACATCGTTCCCCTGCTGATCAACATGTATCCGCCCTATCAGGTGATGAGCAACGGTGCGCCCTTTGCCACGCTTGCCGATCTTGCCGGCAAGAAGATCTCGGTCGGCGGCGGCGCGCATACCTTCACGGTGCAGGGGATCGGCGCCTTGGCGATCGAGATGGGGGCGGGTGACATCTACATGGCCTTGCAGCAGGGCACCGTTGATGGGGCGATGCTGTCGACCGCCAGCCTGCCGCCCTACAAGCTGGAAGAACAGATCGACTCGCTGTCGTCGAATGGCACCTTCGGATCTGCTGCTGCGGTCGTCTCCATCGACGCCGGGGTCTGGGACACGCTGTCAGACGGCAACAAGACCGCGTTCCTGGATTGCGGGAAAGAGGGCGAGACAAAGATCGCGGAGTGGCTGGACGCCGAGACGGCACGGCTGAAGGAGGCCCTCGTCGCCCAGGGTGTCGATGTCTACGACTTCACGCCCGAAGCTCTGGTGGAGATCGACGCGGCGCTGACGCGATCCCGCGAAGATTACATCGGCCGCTTGGCAGACCGTGGCCTGCCCGCCGAAGAAGCCTATCAGGACTATCTGACGGCCCTGGGCCGATGACACCTGGCAGGCCATGCCCTTCGGGATGGCCTGCCAGCCTTGGCCGGTGCGGCCGTCGAACATCAGAAGGACGCAGCACCCGATGACGCCGGAACCCGGCAAACGAGAAATGATCGTCGCCTTCGCTGCGGGCCTGGTGACATTCTCGCTACTCTACGCGCCTCAACCCGTCCTTCACCTGATCGCGGACCGCTACGGCATCGCGCCGCAAAGCAGCGCCCTGATGATATCGCTGCCCTCGGCGCTGCTGTCCGCAACCTCGTTGCTTCCTCTCCTGATGGCCCGGCCGCTGAATCCGGCGCGACTTGTTCCGCTGGCCCTGACGCTTGCCACGCTGGTCAATCTGGTCGCGATCCTCTCATCGCACTGGGGGACGCTTGTCGCGGCAAGGGGCGTCACGGGGGTGCTCATCGGCGCGGTTCCATCCGCGATGATGACGTTTCTTGCGACGCAGGTTCCGCCCGAACGGATGGGCCGTGCCATGGCGATCTATGTCGCTGGGACGGGAACGGGCGGACTTTCGGGCCGGCTTGCTGCGGGTATGCTCTCGACGGGGGGAGATTACGTTTCCGCCCTTCTGGTGACCAACCTGATCGCCCTGGCGATCTGCGTGACGCTGTTTCTGCTGTTCCCGCGCACGGGTGCCATTCCGCCACCGCCAGCCGCGCGCGCGCGGGTCAACCCCGCCCGGGTGATCCACGCTTTGGTGGCGCCAAGGGCGGCGAGCGTCTATTTGATCGGCTTCCTGCTGATGTCGGCCTTTGTGGGGATGTTCAATTACCTTCCCTTCCTTCTGTCGTCGCCGCGCTTCGGGTTGCCGCAAGCCGGCTTGACCTTCGCCTTCCTGCCGCTGGCGGTGGGCATCATCGCCGTGCCGCTGTTCGGAAGACACTATGACGTGCTGGGACCGCGAAAGATGCTGTCCTTCGCCTTTGCCATGATCGGCTGTGGCGGGTTGATGACGCTGACGGAACAGTTGGATCTGCTTTTTGTGGGGATCGTGCTTGTAGCCCTTGGCGCTTTTGCCGGTCACAGCTCTGCAACAGCCACGCTTGCCCGGCAGAGCGTGGTGGAAAAGGCCTATGCCTCCTCGTTCTATTTCTTTTTCTATTACCTCGGGTCCGGCATCTCGGGCTATGCAAGCGGCGTCTTCTTTGCCACCGGAGGCTGGACCAGCCTGATCAGGGTCATGACTGTGGTGGTGGTGACCGGCATCTTGCTGACCATCCTGACCCAACCGGACAATAACGATGCGGGATGACGCATCGCCAATTACAGGGACAGCCATGGAAGAGACCGAAGCCTTCGGCAAGGCAATCGCGCAGTTCGCACTGGGGGCCGCTGCCACGCCGCCGTCGCCATTCTACACGACCGCGATGATGAACTGGCTGGGCTGCGCCCTGGCAGGGTCCGGGCAATCAGCAGTCGATCGCGTCGTCGGCTATTTGATGACGCAGGGCCAGATGACAGGCCACGAGCCGATCGGTCGCCGTGAATCGCTGTCGGCGCAGGCCACCGTACTTGTCGATTGCATGTCATCGGCCAGCTTGGCCCATGATGACATCCATTTCGAGACGACGCTGCACCCGGCAGGACCCGTGGCCGCCGCGATCTTTGGTCTGGCACGCAGTGAAACGATCTCGGGGCCGCAGGCATTGGACGCGCTGCGGGTCGGGATGGAGGTCGAATGTCGGGTGGCACTGGCGCTCTTCGCCGGCAAGGCGCGTGGGGCGCGGGGTTGGTATGCAACCGGAATGACCGGAGGCCTTGGTGCGGCGGCGGCGCTCGGGCGGCTGATGGGTCTGGAGCAGATGCAGATGGAAAGCGCTTTGGGGCTGGCCGCCGCCAAGGCAAGCGGCACGCGGGGGACGCATGGATCCATGGCCGCTCATATCGTTCCCGGCCTCGCGGCGGAAAGCGGCTTCGTGGCGGCAGGGCTTGCCCGCGCCGGGTTCACCTGCGGAATCGCTGCCCTGACCGGGGCGAACGGCCTGCTGCGGCTGGTGGCGGGTGAGCCTGACCTGGCTCTGGCGAGCGAAGGTCTGGGCGTGAGCCATGTCTGCGAGACGACCGCCTGCAAGCCCTTCCCCTTCGGCTTCATCGCGCATGCCACGATCCAATGCTGTCTGGACGCCATGGCGTCACGGGGGAGCGACCGGCGGGGCATTGCCTCGGTGATGCTGCGTGTTTCGCCAACGGCGGCGCTCCTCGGCTCGAATCCGATGCCGGCCACGGTCTTTGAAGGGCACGTCGCCCTGCGCTACATCGCCGCGCGTGTGCTGCTGGACCCGGCCCTGGCATTCGAGCCGCTGGAGGATGGCTTCTCGGTCCGCGCCGACATCGCCGTATTGTCAAAAAAGGTTGAGCTCGTCGCTGACGCGAAACTCGCCGATGCGCAGGCCGTCTGCGGCATTACCTTCGATGATGGCACGTTCACCGAAATCTGCTGTGATCGCGCGCCGGGATCGCCCGGCAATCCACCCGCACGCGCTGAAACCGAAGCCAAGTTTCTACGCCTCGCATCACCCATGATCGGAGCGGGTCGCGCAGAGGCATGGCAGCGCGCACTGGGCGAGATGCCGGACTGCCCCGACATCTCGCGGTTGCTGCAGTTCTGAAGTCAGACGCTGTCGATCTTGCGCATGGTCTGTTCGGCCAGCATCCGGTCGATGAAGGAAAACCCCCGGTCTGACGGGTTGGACTGTCTGACACGTTTGGCATGGTCGATCTCGGCCGTCGATGGCCCGATATTGTCGTGGATCGTCTGAAGATGCGTCGGCGAAACCGCGATGCAGCCCGTGTAGCCGTTGTCCCGCCAGCTGCGCACGAACCGCCCGACTTTGGCCAGGTCGCGGAAATCCGGGATCAGCGACCCCCCTGTGGACAGGATCCCACGCGACGCCGCCGAGGCCGCGATCTGCGCGCGCGGCGTGGTCAGCGCAGGCGTGAACAGATCATCCCCATCGTCGGAAAAGATCCGGCAGCCCACGTCCAGCCCATAATCGATATAGCCGAAGTGAACGCCGACGACGCAATCCCGCGCCAGGATTTCGTCGACGCAACGCAACCCGCGATAGCTTTCGATCATCACATGGAACAGGGGATCGCGCCCTCCTTCGCTGACGATCGCCGCCGCCGCGGTCAGCTCGCTCACCGATTCGAGCTTGGGGTAGCAGATGACCAGATTGGCCCGGTGGCTGCCAAGCATCCGCAGATCGTCGTTCCCCCATCCTGATCCCAGATTGTTCACGCGGATCAGGGGCGTCTTGCCCCCGATAACCTCGGTTTCGTCAAGGATGTCGGCCAGCTTCCTCCGTGCCTGCTCTTTGAGGGCGAGGGGTACCGAATCCTCCAGATCCAGCATCACCCCGTCGCAGGCGAAACGCGGGATCTTGGGCCAGTAGACGTCATTGACGATCGGCACCTCGAGAAAGCTTTTGTGTCGTCGATATGAAATTTGGGCTGGTGTCACGATCAGCTCTCTTATCCTGGCGGAACAGCGATTATTGAAGCGGGGAAAATGAAGTCGGGGTCAGAATCTCGTTCGACATGAAGTCCACAAGCATGCCGTCCTGCTCGCTGGCCACCCGTGCCCTCTCCCATTCGGGATCATCTCGGAAGGCGGCCCAAGCCGCCATGCGCTGGTCCAGCGAGCTCCAACGCAGCAGATACATCAGTTCAGGCCGTCGCGGCCCGAACTCGGTCACGAAGAACCCGATCGGCGTGAAGCCATGCTTTTGGAACAGGGCGAGAGTTTCAGTCTCGAACCGGCGCAGAAGGGCGGGAAGGCGGCCGGGCAGGCAGTGATAAGTGCAGCGTTCAATATACATTTTTTCCCTATACACACAGATAGCCGCCATCGACCGGCAGGGTGACACCGTTGATGTAGCTGGCCCCCTCCGAGGCGAGGAAGACGATGGCCTCGGCAATCTCGGCAGGCTGACCAAGCCGTTTCATCGGCGTATGCACATCCATCCAGTTCTGCACATCGCCCAGATTGTTCCCGAGCATCGGAGTCTCGACGTAGCCGGGCGCCACGCAGTTCACGCGAATGCCAAAGGGCGCCAACTCGCGACAAAGCTGCCGCGTCAGCCCGATGACGCCGGCTTTGGAGGCCGCATAGCCGACTTCGGCGAAACCGCTTCGTTCTCCCACCACCGACGAGACATTGATGACGACGCCCTTCCCCGAGGCCTTCAGCTGCTCCACGCAACCATGCACCACGTTGAAGCTGCCGGTCAGGTTCACGTCGATTGTCCGATCCCAGCCGGGCCCGGAGGCCGCATCGCCGATCTGCGACCGGCCCGCGATTCCAGCGCAGTTCACGACCAATCCGATGAGTCCGTGATCTTCGCGCACGCCAGCAAGTCTTTCAGAGCATTCGGCACGATCTGTGACGTCCAGACGGATCTGGAACGCCTCGTATCCGGCGCCCGCCATCTCGGCCACGCTGTCCTGTGCAAGCGCGGTGTCCACATCGATGATGCCGACCCGATACCCTTTGCCTGCCAGGCGCCATGCGGTCGCAGAACCGATGCCGCTGGCGCCTCCCGTTACAATCGCGATTTTCGTCATGGTTTTGTCCTCCCCAGGCAAGCTCTTGAGTATCAGGCGGCAGCAAAGCTGGCGTTCAGAGCAAGCACGTTGCGCGCCTGAACCAAATGGGGGATGTCCAGCATCTGCCCATCCAGACCGATCGTTCCTGCCCCGTTCGACGCGTCGAATGCTGCGACGACCCGTTCGGCAAAGCTGACCTCGTCCGGACCGGGCATGAACGCCGCGTTGATGCCATCCACCTGCGCGGGGTGGATCGCGAATCGGGATGAAAACCCTTCCCGCCTGGCTTCGACGCAGCTCGTGTATAGGCCCTCGCTATCCTTGAAGTCGGCATACAGCGTCTCGACGCAGTTCACCCCGGCGGCCTTGGCAGCCAAGAGGCACTGGCTGCGGACAACCTGATAGGTGAATGCCCATTGACCGGTCGGCGATCGGTTCGTCGCTGCGCCGATCGCACTGCTGAGATCTTCCGCCCCCCAGGTCATTCCCCAGAGGCGCGGCATGTGGTGATGTCGATAGTCGCCAAGCGCGAAAGGCGAGGCCGCCGTTTCGGTGACAACGGCAAGAATGCCGATTCCATCATCCTTCATGCCGCGTGCCGTCGTCAGCGCATCGATGTAGTTGGAGACGGTGAGCACATCGGCAGGGCCGGTGCATTTCGGCAGAAGAATCCCCGCCAACGCAGGCCCCACGACCGCACAAAGATCTTCGACAGCCAGACCGCTGGTCAGAGGGTTTATCCTGACCCAAAGTGCGCCGCCGTATGCGATATTCCCGGACTGCAGCAGCTTGCGCAGCGCCTCGCGCGCTTCGGACTTGCGCGACGGCATGACGGAATCTTCCAGATCAAGGACCAGCGCGTCGGCTGCAGACTGCAATGCTTTCTCGATCTTTCTTTCGCTATCCGCAGGCACAAAAAGAAATGATCTGATCGGTTTGGTCACGGTGTCTCCCCCGCCGTGTGTGCATGTCGGGGCCCTTGGAAGGCCTCGGCGGAACGCTTCAGACGCCTCCCGCAGAAACAGCTTTACACCACCCGAAAAGAATTGCAAGAAATGGTCAGGCCTATTAACCGCAAGTCTCCGGGCATCTGGGTCGTGCCTGTGACTGTGGCTTGCAGGCCTGAGATTTCGGGGGGGAACCGCATGCAAGATTTCATGACAGCGCAAGGGCTGACACCTGAGGGTGCGCTGATGAAGCGGCCGCTGGACGGCGTTCTGGTCGTCGATCTAGGTCAGATCTACAACGGTCCCTACGCGACCTTCCTGATGGCCATGGCCGGCGCGCGGGTCATTAAGGTCGAGCCTCCGGGTGGCGAGAAGATGCGCCGGCGCGGGTCGGTCGGCGGTGCGATGCTGCCCTTCGCCATGCTGAATTCGAACAAGGAATTCGTGACCCTCAACCTCAAGTCGCCCGAAGGCGTTGAGCTGCTGAAGAAGCTGGTGTCGCAGGCGGATGTCCTGCTTGAGAATTTTGCGCCCGGCGCGATGCAGAAGCTGGGACTGGGATATGATGTGGTCCGGCAAATCAATCCGCGTCTGGTCTATGCCTCCGGCACGGGCTACGGATCGTTCGGACCGAAGCGCGATCTTCTGGCGATGGATCTGACGATCCAGGCAATGTCCGGCGTCATGGCATCCACCGGCTTCCCCGACCGGCCGCCGGTGAAGGCCGGCCCCGCACTTTGCGATTTCTTCGGCGGAATCCATCTTTACGGCGCGGTGATGACCGCCCTTTTCCGGCGCGAACGCACGGGAGAGGGTTCGCTGGTCGAGGTCTCGATGCTCGAATCGGTCTATCCGGCATTGTCCTCGACCCTGGGTCTGTATCACGGATCAGGTGGGCAAAATCCGCCACGGACCGGCAACCGGCATGGCGGAATGGCGGAGGCGCCCTACAACGTCTACACCTGCAGCGATGGCTTCGTCGCGCTGCTCTGCGTCAGCGACAAGCATTGGGAGTCCTTGCTGGACGCTATGGGCCGCAACGACCTGTTGACGGATCCCCGCTTCATCGGGCTGCAGGCCCGGGTCGATCATATCGACGAGCTTGATCGTATCATCGACACCTGGACCCGCCAGTTCAGCCGCGACGATCTGTTTGCGCTGCTGAGCAGCCAACGGATTCCCGCAGCCCCCGTTCGAGAGATCGACGAGGTGGTGAATGACACCCATATGCACGAGCGAGGCACGCTCAAGCGCATCGACCACCCCGATCTTGGCAATGTCGTCCTTCCCACGGGCCCGATGATGTTCCCCGGCTCCGAGGGCATGGAATTGATCCCCAGCAAGGGCGTGGGGGCTGACAACCAGTCGGTGTTCTCCGACTGGCTTGGTGTGACTGAGGAAGAATTCGAGAAGCTGAAAGTTGCGGGCGCGTTCTGACGCGCCGACGGGCCTGCCTGTCGCGGGCCTTCCATCCGGAGGATAAACATGAACTTCGAACTGACCGAGGATCAAACTGCGATCCGCGAGGCGGTGGCTGCTGTCGCCAGCAAATTCGATGACCACTACTGGTCGGCCAAAGACGAGTCGGGCGAATTTCCGCATGAGTTCCACAAGGCGATGGCCGAAGGCGGCTGGCTGGGCATCACCATGCCCGAAGAATATGGCGGTTCGGGCCTTGGCGTCACCGAGGCCGCCGTCATGATGAACGAGGTCGCGCGCCACGGCGGCGCGGCTGCGGCCATCTCCACGATCCACATCAACCTTTTCGGGCCGCATCCGATCATCGTGTTCGGCACCGAGGCACAGAAGGCCCAATGGATCCCGCCTCTCGTCAACGGAACCGACAAGGTGTGCTTCGGCGTGACCGAACCCGACGCGGGCCTGGACACGACGCGGATCAAGACCTTCGCCCGCAAGGTTGACGGCGGTTACATCATCAACGGTCGCAAGCTCTGGACCTCCACCGGGCAAGTGGCGACCAAGATCCTTATCCTGGCCCGGACGACCCCCATCGAGGAGTGCCGCAAGCCCACGGACGGGATGAGCATCTTCTACACCGACCTTGATCGGACCAAGATCGAGGTGCGGCGCATCCCGAAGATGGGACGGGCGGCCGTCGACTCGAACGCCACCTTCATCGACGATTACTTCGTTCCCGACGAGCATCTGATCGGCGAAGCCGGCAAGGGCTTTTCCTACCTGCTGCACAGCCTGAACCCCGAGCGGATCCTTGTCGCGGCCGAGGCGATCGGCATCGGTCAGGACGCGCTTGGCCGCGCCGCGCGCTATGCGCAGGAGCGCGTGGTCTTCGGTCGTCCCATCGGACAGAACCAGGGCATCCAGCACCCGCTTGCCGAAAGCTGGATCGAGCTGGAAGCCGCGATGAACATGACGATGAAAGCCTCGTGGCTTTATGACAATGATCGCCACTGCGGTGCCGAAGCGAACGCCGCCAAGTTCCTGGGCGCACGGGCTGCCTATACGGCCTGCGAGCGCGCAGTGCTGACCCATGGAGGGTTGGGCTATTCCAAGGAATATCAGGTCGAGCGTCTGTTCCGCGAGGCCTTCGTGTTCCGCATCGCCCCGGTCACCGAGCAGCTGATCCTGTCCTACATCGCCGAAAAGGTGCTTGGCCAGAAGAAGAGCTACTAGTGACCGCCGTCCTGTCGCATCATCGCCCGCTTGCGGCCGGACCGCTTCTGGACGCGATCGGCCCGGCAGTGCAGCTCTATGTTTCAGGTTGCGCTGCCGAGATCACCGAACTTCCGGGTCTGCTGAGCGACGGTTTGCCCGGCGCCACCGTGACCGGGATCCTCAGCCCGCTGATCAACGTGCAATCTTATGCCTCTGCCCCTGCGGGCAGACGGTGCCGCAGCTTCTTTCTGAACGCCGGTCTGAAGCGGGACCTGGCCCTGGGGCTGGTGGATCTGTGCCCCTGGACCTATTCGCAGATGATCGCCTGGATAACCGGCAAGGTCACCTTCGATGCGGCGGTGATCATGGTGTCCCCGCCGGATGGGAACGGCAGGGTGTCGCTGGGTGTGCAGGCCGATTTCCTGCCGCTGTTCGGCAACACCGTTCGCCGCCTGATCGCGGTGATCAATCCCGCAATGCCCCGCACCTTCGGTCATGCTGCCCTTCCGCTGGGTGCATTCTCGGCCGTCTTTGTCCAGGAGCAGCCGTTGCTCTCGCCCAAGCCCGACACGGGCGCAGCGGATCAGGCGGTGCAAAGCATCGCGCAGCGCGTCGCCGGGTTGGTCCCGGATGGCGCCACGATCCAGCTGGGCATCGGCAAGATCGCGCAGGCGGTGTCGCGCGGTCTGGCGGGGCACCGCGATCTTCGGATCATCTCGGGCCTCGTCGATGACGACGTGCTCGGCCTGGACGAAGCGGGGGCGCTCAACCGCGATGTTTCGATCAGGACAGGGGTCGCCATCGGGTCGCAGGAGTTCTATGCGCGGCTTCACGAAAACCAGCGCTTCTCCTTCAGCCCGGCAACGCAAACCCACAGCGCCGATGCCCTGGCCGCCGTGGATCCGTTCTATGCGGTCAACACCACGATGCAGGTCGATCTGTTCGGACAGGTGAACTCCGAGATGGTGAACGGGCGCCTCATTTCCGTTCCGGGCGGCTTCCCCGACTTTCACCGCGCGGCGCGCGCCGGACGCAATGGCCGCGCCATCGTGGCGCTTCGCGCGGCGGCCCTGGGCAAGGCAGGCCCCGGAATCGTGCCCTGCCTGTCAACCCCGGCGGCCGTCACGGCCACACGGACCGACGCCGACATCGTCGTGACAGAGTTCGGTGTGGCCGATCTGCGCGACGCCAGCATGGATGAGCGCGCGGAGCGTCTGATCGCGATCGCAGCGCCGTGCGACCAAGCCACCTTGGCCGACGAGTGGGACCGCATGCGCCGCCGCGCGCTGGGAATACCCGAGCCCGTTCCTCCTCACGGGTGACGGGTCAGGGCCGCGCGTATTCTGGACGCGCGGCCCTTCGGCTCCCCGTCTTTCGGCTCAATGCCGCTCCAGATGCTTTGCGGCCTCGGCGGTGTAGCGCCCGCCGACGATCTCGATCCGCTCGGCAGCCACCCGGATCGCCGCCAGATCCTTCGCGTCCAACTCGATGGCGGCCGCCCCCAGGTTCTCCTGCAACCGGCTGAGTTTCCGCGTGCCGGGGATGGGAACGATCCACGGCTTCTGCCCCATCAGCCAGGCCAGAGCGATCTGGGCCGTCGTGGCATTCAGCCGATTGGCCACCCCGCCAAGCACATCGACGATGGCCATGTTTGCGGCCATCGCGTCAGGGGCGAACCTTGGCAGACCGCTGCGCAGATCCTGCGGATCGCTCAGCACGTCCTGCGTGATCTTCCCCGTAAGGAAGCCTTTTCCCAGCGGGCTGTAGGGGACGAAGCCAATGCCGAGCTCTTCCAGCAGCGGCAGGATCTCGGCTTCCGGGTCGCGCCACCACAGCGAGTATTCGCTTTGCAGCGCCGTCACCGGCTGCACCGCATGGGCGCGGCGGATGGTGTCGGGGCCGGCCTCGGACAGGCCGAAGTGCTTGATCTTACCTTCGGCGATCAGGTCGCGCACCGTGCCCGCGACATCCTCGATCGGCACGGCCGGGTCGGTCCGGTGCTGATACATCAGGTCGATCGCATCCACTCGCAGCCGCCGCAGG
>Ga0160472_100365_pt1 | contig 39860 bp, 31 predicted proteins | sample HID1973M_E11MG_FD_108267 | JGI IMG/M metagenome (GOLD analysis project Ga0160472, IMG submission 108267) | Enriched mosquito-associated microbial communities from UW Madison campus, WI, USA - HID1973M_E11 MG | ecosystem: Host-associated > Arthropoda: Insects > Digestive system > Unclassified ... | reverse complement strand
ATCGCTCGCAGCGTTCATGAAGCCGCTCGTGATGTCGCTCGACGCATTGCAGCGACGCCGGAGTACGTGCGCTCTCGCCACGAACGTAAGAAGGTCGAAATGTTGTTTGCCCACCTCAAGCGCATCCTGAAACTGGATCGCTTGCGACTACGTGGCATGAGTGGCGCGAAGGATGAATTCACGCTGGCCGCTGCGGTGCAGAACCTGCGACGGCTGGCCAAATTTTCATCTCAAGGGCCACCAGTCACGGGATAGGTGCGCCTGCACCAAGCAAAAAACCTCAAATTAACCCAATAACAGAGCAGCAAAGGTCACCGAAGCGCCGAAAAACCACTCAATGTGGTGAGTAGGTTCTCCGGTGGTAGCTGTGCTTGAATTTACTCAGGCTGAAAATCCGACTTTTTCAACAGAATTGGCCAATAGCAGTCACTGGCGACCAGTGTCTAGCAGCGCCGCATGACTCTAACTGCGTTCGACCAGAGGCCTAGGTCGAGCAACACCATCCACCTGCCACAGATTCCGACGTCAGCTTCAACATGACGGTGTCATCCCCAGCTCATTGGTGCTTGATGGATGTACCGTCTAGCTACCCTCATGCATCGCCTAAGCCCCCCTTTAACCCCTCCTCGCGGGGGGGATGTATGAACAATCCCGGAAATAAGATGATGGCTGCACACCCTCTGCCTGACTCAGCGTGCTGCTCACTTCGGCCAATAAAAAAAATAATGTCGCGCGGACCAGCCAATGCGCAAGGTACCGGCAAATCCAGGGAGAAGTTCAATGACACGTCAAGCCATGGGCAAAATGCTGGTTGGTCAGATACTCAGCAATGCTGCGATTCGGTTTCCCGAACGGAGATCCTTCATCTGCTCTTCCACGGGGCGCAAATTTACCTTCGCTCAGACCAACCAGCGCTGCAATCGCCTCGCCAACGGCCTTACCGATATTGGCTTACGTAAAGGCGACCGGGTGGCCTTCCTGAGCAGTAATCGTGCGGAGATGGTGGAAGTCTATTTCGCGTTGGCTAAAAATGGGATGGTCGGCCTGCCGCTCAACTACCGCCTGGCGCCCCTGGAAATGATCGAACTAATGCGTGCCGTTGGTGCTGTCGCGTTGATTGCGGAACGCCGGTTCAGTGACACACTGGTACCGCTTTTGGCCGATCTGCCGCAAGTCGCGCATTGCGTAAGCTTCGGCGATGGCACCACCCTTGGCGTTGACTATGAGGCATTACTGGCGCGCTCCTCGATCAGTGAGCCGAAGGTCGATATCAAGGAAGACGACCCGTTCTATTTCAATCTCACTTCGGGCACAACCGGCCTGCCCAAATGTTATGTGATCAATCACTACAATTGCACTGCCACCAATAGCATTTTCACCAGCTTCGACCTGACCAGTCGCGACGTGGCAATGACTGTGTTCCCGATGTTTGGCCGGATCGGTTTCGGTTGGACAATCATCTCGATACAGCTTGGTCTGTGCAATGTGCTGGCCAATTTCGAAAGCCGAACCGTGCTGCGCCTCATCGAGGAGCAAGGCGTCACGGTGGTGAATCTGGTGCCCACCATGGCGGCGATGTTGCTGGCTTGCCCCAGCCTGGCAACCCGCCGCCTGAACTCGCTACGGGCCCTGGTATTCGCCGGCTCTTCATTGCCCGAATCGATTCGTGTAAACGTACAGCTCAAACTCTGCGCAAACGTGTACGAGTACTACGGCATGCAAGAGACCGGCGCGCTGACATTGAGTACCCCCGAAGACCGCCAGCGCAATCCGGCGTCTGCCGGCCGTCAGGTCTTGTTTTCGGAATTGCGCATCGTCGACGCACAAGGATGCGACCTTCCTTCCGGCCAGCCGGGTGAAATCTACGGTCGTTCGCCTAATTCGGTAACCGCCTATTACGACAGTCCGGCTAAAACAGCGGAAACTTTTCAGGGTGGTTGGGTCCATACCGGCGATATCGGCTATCTCGATGACGAGGGATACCTGTTCATCAGCGGCCGGCTAAAGGAAGTCATTGTGACGGGAGGCCAAAACGTTCACGCCGCCGAGATCGAAGATCTGATCCTGACCTTCGCAGGGGTCGCTGACTGCGCAGTGATCGGCTTGTCCGACCCGTTGTGGGGTGAAACGGTGACGGCGGTAGTGGTGCCAAAAGACGAGCCCATCGACGACGAGGCCTTGATCAAGTTTTGCCATGCCCGCCTGGCCGGCTTTAAGACGCCCAAGACAGTCTTGCAACAAAACGACCCGTTGCCACGCACACCAACCGGCAAAGTACAGAAATTTCGCCTTGTCGAACGTTACTCAACAACCGTCAAAACAGACTTAACGCTTCCAGTTACCGGTGTGCCAGATAGTTGTGATTTACAGGGCACTAGACGTATAGGAGCCGAATCTCTTTGATGTTGGAGTTGGACCTGCTATATCGAAAACAGTCTGCTGCCTTCTTTCAAGTTGAGAGATCCGTTGTCGGTCGGTTGCTGCATCCACGACAGTTAGCAACCGGCCCTAAGCGGTCCTTCGTAGGAGGTGGTTAACAGCCGTATTCAGCCGGTCACGACAGGCAGAAATCGGCCGGAAGCGAACACACAACATCGACTCACTTCCCGGAAAACAGTGCCAAACGAACAGCCAGGCCCATAAAAACCGCGCCCAATAGCTGATTAAGTCGCCTGGCAATACCGACATTGCTGGCCAGCTTGCTCCCGACCTTGCTAACCAAAAGAATCACAGCACCATTCACGACCAATCCGATGGCATTCAAAATGGTAGCGAATGTCAGCATTTGTACAACCAGAGAGCCTTTGGTGGGATCCACGAACTGCGGAAACAGAGCCAGTACAAATAGCGCCATTTTTGGATTCAACAGATTGGTCACCAGACCTTGTCGAAAAATGCGCAATAGCGGCGTGGTCGGTAAGGTTTCATTCGGTGCCAAGGGTGACGAGCCACTGGTGAACGCCTTCCACGCAAGAAATGCCAGATACGCGGCACCGGCGAATCTGACGAGGTCGTAAGCAGCTGGCACAGCGGTCATCAACTGCGACAGTCCCAGTGCTGCGGCCAATGCGTGGCAATAAGTGCCTGCCTGAATGCCTGCAAGTGATACAAAGCCCGAAGCTCGACCCTGGCTCAGACTTCGCGAGGCAATCAATAACATGTCCGGGCCAGGTGTCAGCGTGAGCGCAACGCAAGCGCCTGCGAAATGTAATGCTACGCAAATGGGTGAGTGTGACTTAACCAAGCTGCGAGTGCGAGATATAGCCCATGGACAACATGTGTCATCACGGGCTATCGTGATGCAAGTTTGCTGTCGATAGCCAAGTTGAAGAGTGCCAAATCCCGTGTCTTCTCCGCGAGCTGGAGTCTGACCCGAATGGCCCAGATATCTCTGACTCGAAGTGGTGCTTTCTGCCCGACAATTGTTCCCTTGTTCCCTCGTTCCAAGGTTGATGGCTGTGTACGGCATTAGTGTTCATGGCTGATCCTCCACGTTGAGGGAGGATAAGGGTGGATCAGTCACAGTGAGTGAGGGGCGCAATCCGACCCAGAGCCGCCGCTGGTGCAGGTAGCTGAACGAGCCCCATGAAAGACAGGACACCGTTTCCCCCTTACGATAAGGGATAGGCAAACGGTTATGTTTATGACTAACAGCAACGATAAGAGTGGGGAGCTTTTGGGCCAGGAGCGGCGGCGCCGCTGGAGCCCAGAGCAAAAACTGGCCATGGTTCGCGAGAGCCTTGAACCAGGACAAAGTGTGTCGGTCGTCGCTCGGCGCAATGGCATCAATGCCAATCAGCTGTTTCTGTGGCGCAAGCTCTATCAGGACGGCAGGCTGTCGGCGGTCAGTGCTGGTGAAGCCGTGGTGCCCGCCTCTGAGCTGAGCGATGCACTCAAGCAGATCCGTGAACTGCAACGGATGCTGGCAAGAAGACGATGGAAGCAGAAATCATCAAAGAGGCCGTGGAGATCGCCCGGTCGCGAAAATGGATTGCGCACACACCCTTGTTGCCGGGGGACGACCAGTGAAGCTGGTCAGCGAATGTCTCGGTGTGGCGCGCTCCCAACTAACGGTTCGAATCAAGCAATCGGTATCGCCCAAAGTACGGCGAAGCAGGCCTGTGAACGACGCTGAGTTAGGGCCGAGATCCAGCAACAGGTCAGCGAACTGCCCAGCTATGGCTACCGTCGTGTCTGGGGATTGCTGCGTCGAGCCCGTGAAACCCATTTACTGCCCGCGATCAACGTGAAGCGGGTTTACCGGGTCATGCGTGATCACAACCTTCTGCTTGAGCGCCGGATCAAACAGCCCGGTGTGCCGCGTCGGCACGAGGGACGTATCGCCGTAGAAACCAGCGATACGCGTTGGTGCTCGGACGGCTTTGAGTTCCGTTGCGAGGACGGCGCCAAACTGAGTGTGACCTTCGCCCTGGACTGCTGTGACCGCGAAGCCATCGGCTGGGTCGCCAGTCCGACCGGGTACAGCGGCGATGATATCCGCGACTTGATGCTGGAAAGCGTGCAGAAGCGTTTTGGTGATCAACTGCCCACCACACCGGTGCAGTGGTTAAGCGATAACGGCTCGGCCTACACCGCCGAACAGACGCGTCTGTTTGCTCGACAGATCGGTTTGCAGCCGGTGACCACCCCGGTACGCAGCCCGCAGAGCATCGGCATGGCCGAGAGCTTTGTGAAGACGATCAAGCGGGATTACGTGGCGCACATGCCCAAGCCGGATCGAGAAACGGCGCTGCGTAACCTGGCCATTGCCATCGAGCATTACAACGAGCAGCATCCGCACAGTGCCTTGAACTATCGCTCTCCGAGGGAGTTCAGGCGCTTGGCAGTGGCATCAATTTAACGGGGAGTTGGTATCCGGCTTTGCAGGGGCAAGTCCAGTAGCTCTCAACATCAATCGGCATTTGCAATAAGCACTCAGTCTTTTGCGTACAGAGACGACTGTTTTCCATTCCGTACACGGTTCCAGATTTGGTCGTCGGTCAGGCTAGTTTCGATGAGTTCAACTGGCACACCTGAGTTGTCGATGAATGCAACCTTGTAGTCGTCGATGGGTTCGTAGGGACCGAGAATCAATGTGTGACCCACCAGGGCTAGATCTAAATTGCTGACCCGATAAGCGACATGCGGCACTGTCTTCAATAAATGATGTAGGGTGGAATCCTTTGTAAAACGGTGCCACTGGACTGGCAGTGGACCTGTCAATTCGTCACTGGTCCACATACCCACGCTTGCCGCGTAGCGTTCTCCCTGACGTACTTTGTCGGTCGGAATGCCAACGTGGTGCAGAGAATAGGTGACCCCATTTCGTTTCATTTTCGTCAACTCCCGCTGCGCCAAATTACTATTGCTAGAGCATACACCTGAATCATTCTACCGTTGATGGAGCACGCCGGAATGCGATTCTGTCGGTCACGAAGGGTCGCAAATGGCCAGTGTTCTGACTGTCGGGTAGGGCAGTTACGACCCGAAGTCGACATGGCGACGAATCCCTGCGCGGCGTCAGGGTCGCCGTATAGACTCGGATTTTCATAGTGCTCCAATTGAGCCTTTCGTTTCTTTGACTGGTGCTGGCTTGTTTATTTGGTGGGGATCGCCCCCCCCCCATAGAGGGTAGCAACCACAACTGCGCCGCTCAGTAAGATGTTGCCTATGCGCGATACAGGGGAACTGACAAAGGAGTGGCAATGAAAAACTTCAGTAAACCAAACAAGCGGCAGGCTATTGGCATGCCGCGGGCATTGCGATCACACGAACCCGACCGCGAGGCTCGGGCGTTCCTACGTTTGGCCAACTTCTCCATGAGCCTGCGCCGCGCAGAAGACTACTCGTTGCCCTGGTTGCGCCTGGGCTGGCGATTGACCGCGCTGGCGCTGGGGGGCAATGAGTCGGTGGCGTCGGTGACCGAGCAACGGATCGACGGGCCGGGTGGCTCCATCCCATTGCGCATTTTCAAACCTGATTACTCCCTGCATTCGCGACCGGCGTTCCTATGGTTTTTCGGCGGCGGTTTCATCATCGGTGATCTCGACACAGCCGATGGCATCTGTCGAAGCATTGCGCTGGCAGCCGACTGCATCGTTATCGCCGTGGGCTATCGCCTCGCACCGGAGCACGATCTGTCCGCTGGTCGCGCCGATGCCCTTGCAGCCCTTGAATGGGCTGCAAACCACGGTGCATCGTTCGGCATCGATACTGATCGCCTGGCGATTGGCGGTGATTCGGCCGGGGGCAACCTCGGCGCCGCGGTCGCTCAGGAAAGCCTGCGCCGCGGTGGCCCTGCGCTGAGCCTGCAGGTGCTGGTCTACCCCGCAACCGAGTTGGTGGAGAAATTTCCCTCCTATGCGCAGAACGCCTTCAGCGATGCCCTGCTGACCGATCATGCGATCCAGTGGATCGAACGGACCCTGGCCCCTTCGCGGGACGCGCTGGACCTGCTCGACCCTTGGTATTCGCCAGCACGCAACCCCGACATGCGCGGCCTGGCACCGGCCGTTGTGGTCACTGCAGGTTTCGACCCGATCCGCGATGACGGCCTGGCCTACGCCGCGCACCTGCGCGCAGACGCAGTGCCGGTGGAGCTGTTGCATTACCGCGGGCAATTCCATGGCTTTCTCAATTTCGACTCAGTCAACGGCGCCAGCCGCGATGCGCTGCAACGCATCGCCGATGCACTGCAACGAGCCTTTGCCCGACAACCGGCGACGAACCGGACGATCGAGATCGCCGACCAGGCGCCGCGAAAACATTCACGCCTGCGCGCCACCGCTAACGAACTGGCCACCTCAACCCTGACCACCTGGGTGGTCACCGAACGCTGGGCTATCACCTTGCTGCGCCTGCTGTCGCCCAAGGCGAGTCGCGCTTGCCGGCCGCTGCTCAAACCTTGGCTGCTGCCAACCCTGATGATGCGCCGCAAGGCCGTTTCCGGTCTTGACCGGCTGGCGGCACGGCAAACGTGGCCGACTGAAAAGAACCTGCAGACGCCAGCGAAAGAAGGGCGCAGAAGATGACTCGGCCCCATGACAGCAAGGCCACCGCCCCGTCGCTGGCCGACAGGCTCCGCGCGGAGGTCGGCATGGCGGTCCGCCGCGGCCTCAAGGGCCTGGAGTATCTGAGCACGCCACCGCCGGCCGTTGGCCTGTCGCCCAAGACCGTGCTGCACCGCCGCGGCACCCTGTGCCTGTACCACTATCACGCGACAGCGGACGAGATCTATCGCGTGCCGCTGTTGTTCGTCATGGCGACCACCAGCAAGGCGGCGATTTTCGACCTGACGAAGGGGCAGAGCCTGATCGAGTTTCTACTCGCCCGGGGGTACGACGTCTATGTCATGGACTGGCTTGCGCCGAGCCGGGAAGAGGCGCATCTGAAGCTCGAACACTACGTGCTCGATTTCATTCCCGATTGCATCCGCCGCGTGCAGCAGGACTGTAGCGAACAGGACGTGACGCTGATCGGCTACTGCATGGGCGGTGTCCTGGCGACCCTGTACGCCGCACTGCATCCCGCCGGCCCGCTGAAGAACCTGGTGTGTTTCACCACGCCCGTCGACTGGACGAAGATGCCCCTGGCCAAACAGCGTCACATCGACGTCGAGCGCCTGATAGACGCGGCGGGCCTGGTGCCGGCCCAGACCATCGTCAAGACCATCGAACTGCATCGCCCCGCCGGTCGCATCGCCGGGCAGGCGCGGCTCTGGGACAACCTGTGGAACGATGAATACGTCAGGGCCTACCGCATGATGGCGCGCTTCAATGACGAAACCCTGCCGCTTCCCGGCGAGTACTTGCGCCAGCTCTACCGCGAGTTCGGGCAAAACAATTCACTGTACGAGGGCGGCTTGTGTGTTGGTGGCCAGGCAGTCGACCTGAAGAACATCGAGGTCTCGTTGCTGCACATCCTCGCGCAATACGACTCCCTGGTACCGCCCGAATGTGCGCAGCCTTTGGTTGCCCGTGTGGGGTCCCGGGACAAGGAAGAGCTGCTGCTCCCGGGCGGCCATGTCAGCCTGGTGGCGGGGCCGGCCGCCGTGAAGCGGATGTGGCCCAGGCTCGATCAGTGGTTGTGCGGCCGCTCTGTCTGAGTGCTTCGCAGCCGTAGGAGCTGCCGAAGGCTGCGATCTTTTGCAGGCGGCGAAAAACCGCAGGGTTGGGGTGGTGTCGTTCCCCCCGCAGGGAGTGGGGCCGACAGGGGAGCAGGGGGGTAGTGTCTTCAGCCATGGCAAACACTCTCCCTGATACGCAAGAGAACCCTCAGATGCCCGGACCTTTGGCTGGTGTGAAAGTCGTTGAAATGAATGCGATCGGCCCCGCGCCGTTCGCCGCCATGATGCTGGCGGACATGGGCGCGCAGGTGATTCGCGTCGACCGGCATATGGCCGGCTTCCTCAATGCCGATGGCAGCCTCCTCGGACGCGGGCGACGCAGTATTGCCATCGATCCGCGCAAGCCCGGCGCCAACGAAGTGTTGTTGCAGCTTATCGACGGCGCCGACGTGCTGATCGAGGGCTTCCGGCCCGACGTCATGGAGCGTCTTGGCCTGGGCCCGGACGTCTGCCTCGAACGCAATCGCAAGTTGATCTACGGGCGCATGACCGGCTGGGGCCAGAGCGGGCCGCTGGCACATGCCGCTGGGCATGACCTGAACTACATCGCCCTGTCCGGCGCCCTCAATGCCATGGGCCACGCCGACCGGCCACCGACGCCGCCGCTGCACCTGGTGGGCGACATGGGCGGTGGCGCAATGTTCCTGGTCGCCGGCATCCTGGCCGCCTTGTTCGAGGCGCAGAAGTCCGGCCTGGGGCAGGTGGTGGACGCCGCCATCTGTGACGGCGCGACCTTGCTCGCCAGCATGTACTACGACTGGCGCCATCAGGGCCAGTGGGACGACCAGCGCCAGCACAACATGCTCGACGGCGGCGCGCCGTTCTATGGGTGCTACGCCTGCGCCGACGGCAAATTCGTGTCCATCGGTGCTATTGAACCGCAGTTCTATCAACTGCTGCTCCAGCTGTGCGAAATCGATGATCCGGTTTTCAACGAGCAATGGCAAAAGCAGGCCTGGCCTGCGTTGCGCGAAAAGCTCGAAGCGCTGTTCCTGACCCGCACCCGTGATGCCTGGACCGAACTGCTCGAAGGCACGGACGCCTGCTTTGCGCCGGTGCTGGATTTCAATGAAGCCCCAGGCCATGCGCACAACCGCGCCCGCGGCCTATTCATGGAATCTGCCGGCGTCTTGCACCCGGCCCCGGCACCGCGCCTGAGTCGCACGCCGGTGGAGGCGGGCACTGTGGTGAAAAACGGTGAGCACACCCTTGAGATTCTCGCGGAACTGGGTCTCGAGGCCTGGCAAATCGAAGAGCTGCGCGGGGTTGGCGCAATTGTTTGAGTGAGCGAGCCGATTGCCGGGCAGGCCCCCCCTACCGTTGGGGGGGAGGTCGCTGCGGGCAATCTTCTACCGTGGCGGCCAGTGGGTCGGGCGAGCTGTGCTTGCCCACTTTCAGCCGAATGTGAGGAGTACATCAGTGGACATCCAATTCACCCCTGCCGAGTTGGCCTTCCGTGAGGAAGTCCGGGCGTTTTTGCGTGACAAAGTGCCGGCCGATATCGCCGCGCGCGGTCGCCTCGGCAAGCGTTTCAACAAAGAGGATCAGGTCACCTGGATGCGCCTGCTCAATGAGCGCGGCTGGCTGGCGGCCAGTTGGCCGGTGGAGTACGGCGGCACCGGCTGGGGCGTGGTAGAGAAGCACATCTTCGAGGAAGAATGTGCCGCATTTGGCGCGCCGTGGGTCGTGCCGTTCGGCGTCAACATGGTCGCCCCGGTGATCATCAAGTTCGGCACGCCGGAGCAGAAGGCGCGTTTTCTGCCGCGCATCCTCAGCACTGAAGACTGGTGGTGCCAGGGCTATTCCGAGCCGGGCGCCGGTTCCGACTTGGCGGCGGTAAAGACCCGTGCGGTGCGCGACGGCGACCACTATATGGTCAACGGCCAGAAAACCTGGACCACCCTGGCGCACTACGCCGACTGGATCTTCTGCCTGGTGCGCACCGATCCTGACGCGCAACAGCAGCGCGGCATCAGCTTCCTGTTGATCGACATGAAGACCCCGGGCATCACCGTACGCCCGATCATCACCCTCGACGGCGAGCATGAAGTCAACGAAGTGTTCTTCGACGACGTGCGCGTGCCGGTGGAAAACCTGGTGGGCGAGGAGAACAAGGGTTGGACCTGCGCCAAGTACCTGCTGACCCACGAGCGTACCAGCATCGCCGGCATCGGCCAGGCCAAGCAGATGCTGGCCCGGCTCAAACAGATCGCCAGCCAGGAACAGCGTGACGGCCTGCCGTTGATCGATGACATCCAGCTGCGCATGCAAATCGTCGAGCTGGAAATTCAGCTGATGGCCATCGAAATGAGCAACCTGCGCATTGTTGCCGCGGCCCGTGACGGCGGGGTGCCGGGCACCGAAAGCTCGTTCCTGAAGATCAAGGGCAGCGAAATTCGCCAGGCCATCACTCACCTGATGAGCAAGGTGCTGGGCCCCTATGCCATGCCTTTTCTGGAAGAAGAGCTGGGCTATGTCCAGTCACCGGTTCTGTACCGCGACCACAGCGCCACGCCATTCAGTCAGTACCTCGATATGCGCAAGACTTCGGTCTATGGCGGTTCGAATGAAATTCAGAAAAACATCATCGCCAAGCTGATTCTAGAGCTGTAAGGGGTATTGCGAATGGACTTCAAACTTTCCGAAGAGCAGCAAATGCTGCAGGACACCGCAGCCCGTCTGGTGCGTGACAATTATGGGTTCGAGGCGCGCGAGCAATTCGCCAAAAGCGAGCTGGGCTACAGCCTGGCCTTCTGGCAGAAGATGGGCGAGCTGGGCCTGACCGCCGTGCCGTTCGCCGAGGAACTCGGTGGCTTCGCCGGCACTGGTGTGGACACCCAGCTGATCATGACCGAGCTGGGACGCGGCCTGTGCCTGGAACCCTACTTGCAGTCGGTGATCTTCGCCGGTGGCCTTGTGAGTCAATCGGGTAGTGATGAGCAACGCACTGAACTGCTGCCAGCCATTGCCAGCGGCCAATTGCAAATGACCGTGGCCGTCGACGAGCCGACCAGCCATTACCAACTGCACGACGTGCGTACCCGCGCCGAAGCCGTGGACGGCGGCTGGCGGCTCAACGGGCGTAAATCGGTGGTGATCGGCGGGCACAGCGCCGGCCTGATCCTGGTGTCGGTGCGTACGGCCGGCAGTGATCGCGACGAAAGCGGCATCAGCCTATTCCTTCTCGATCCGCGGGCGCCGGGCGTCAAGCGCCGGGACTACCCGACCATGGACGGGCGCCGGGCGTGTGACTTGTACCTGGAAGACGTGTTTGTCGGTGCCGCCGGCGTCCTGGGTGAGCCGGGCCAGGCCCTGGCCGCGCTGCGCTACCAGCAAGGCCGCGCGGTGGCGGCGCAGTGCGCCGAAGCGGTGGGCAGTATGGAGGCGGTGTGCGAGCTGACCCTGGACTACCTCAAGACCCGACAGCAGTTCGGCCAGGTCATCGGCAAGTTCCAGGCCCTGCAGCATCGCATGGTGGACATGCGCATCGAGCTGGACCTGGCCACCTCCATGGCCATCCTCGCCGCTTGCGCCGCCGATGCACCGGACAGCGACGAGCGCAGCCGCACCCTGGCCGCCGCCAAGGTGCTGATCGTGCGCGCCGCGCGCTTTATTGCCGAGCAGGGCGTTCAGCTGCACGGCGGCATCGGCCTGACCTGGGAGTACGGGCTGTCGCACCACGCCAAGCACCTGCTGATGCTCGGCCATCAGCTCGGCAGCGATGACCACCACCTCAAGACCTGCAGCCGGTTGTTGCAGGTTCAGTAAAACCCCACCAAACCTGACCTGTAGAGCGAGCACGCTCGCGATGGACGTCAACGATTACGCTGGGCGTATGACACCCCGCGGCGCTCTCTGGACCATCGCGAGCATGCTCGCTCCTACAGGGGGATCGGGTGTTGGGGTTCGTGCATCATCAGAAAGGGCAAGAATGTGAGCCGTAGTATTTCCACACTTACCGGCATGCGCCGCAGAATCGATGGCGGCACCCTGTTCGGCAATACACCGCGCGCGCGGTGGGCCGAGTGGATGACGCCCGATCACGACAACAGTGTCGAGATCTGCGCGCGGGTGCTGCTGGTGCAACAGCCCGGCAAAAATACCCTGGTCATGGCCGGCGCCGATAACCTGCTGGCTTCGCCACCGCGCAACTGCCGCTGCCAGCCGCGACTGCCAGGCCTGCTGGAAAGCCTGGCGCAACGGGGGCTGGACGAAAACGATATCGACTCGGTGGTACTGACCCACCTGCACACCCATGTCTCGCCAGAGATGAACGAACGCATCAACGAGGGCGAGATGCCGCGCCTGCTGTTCCCGCGCGCGCAGTACTTCTGCGGGGCAAGCCATTGGCACCGTGCCCGTCACCCGCACCCCCTGGATCGGGCGTTGTTCGTCCAGGCCTTGGTGCGCCGGATCGAGCACAGCGGGCGCTTGACCCTGATCGACGGCAACCGCTGCGGGGCGCTCGGCGATGGCTGGGGCTTTCACACCAGCGACGGTTTCACCCCGGGCCAACTTCTCCCGGAAATCCAGCTGCCGGGTGGCCCCCTGGTGTTTTGCGGCGACCTGATCCCCGCCACCCACTGGCTGGACCTGCAATTGACCAGCGGCCTGGATCGCAACGCCGAGCGGGTGGTCGACGAGAAGGAGCACCTGCTCGATCACCTGGTCGCCAACGGCGGGCGGCTGTTCTTTGCCCGCGATCCGCAGGTGGCGATGGCCAAGGTCATGCGCGACCGCAAATCACGCTACGTGGTCTTTGATCATTACCGCACCTTGAACCGCTTCGAAGGCTGAAGTCGTTCATTCGATGAACCTGCGCGGTCACTGCGCACCCTGACTTGCCCACGACAGTGGGCGCCACTGATTAATCCCTCGATAAACCTGCGGTCCACGTCACGCGTGCGCCAGTTCGTCGCTCATTCGTCGACCCCCCCCCCGGATTCCCCCTCCAGCGGGTGGGCGTGCCGATCGCCCCGACTCTTAGCATCGGTTCGCCATAACAAAACAATTACAAGAAAACACTGAGGAAGCATTGCACGTGGATATCGCCAACAGAGCGAGCTGCAGTCCGTTTGCGAAGGCCAACGGGTCTGCGACAGAAACCTGCTCGCGTCGTACTTTTTCACACAATTGGAGTGCCGCATGACAAAAACAATAATGCAGGGTGGCTTTCGCCCCCAACTGCTGGCGGCCGCTGTTGCCGTAGGCTTGAGCACCCAAGCGTGTGCCGTGAATTTCGAGATGGGCGAGATCAAGGGGCAGTTCGATACCTCGCTGTCCCTGGGCGCCAGCTGGGCCGTGCGTGGGGCCGATCCGGACTTTATTTCCAACTTCAACTCCCAGGGTGTGCGCGGCAATTCTTCGTCACGGCTGTCGGACGACAACCGCCTGAACTTCAAGAAGGGCGAGACCTTCTCCAAGCTGTTCAAGGGTATCCATGACCTGGAGTTGAAGTACGGCGACAGCGGCATCTTTGTGCGCGGCAAGTACTGGTACGACTTCGAGCTGATGGATGAGCATCGGCCGTTCTATGACATCGATGACCATGGCCGCAATGACCTGGCCAAGTCTTCCGGCGCCGAGTTCCTCGATGCCTTTGTCTATCACAGCTACAACATCGGCGATCTGCCGGGCAACGTGCGCCTGGGCAAGCAGGTGGTGAGCTGGGGCGAGAGCACCTTCATCGGCAACAGTATCAACTCGATCAACCCGATCGACGTGGCGGCCCTGCGCCGCCCCGGTGCCGAGGTCAAGGAAGGGCTGATTCCGGTCAACATGTTCTACATGTCGCAGAACATCACCGATAACTTCAGTGCCGAGGCGTTCTATCAGCTGGAGTGGGAAAGCACGGTGGTCGACAACTGCGGGACCTTCTTCGGCGCCGACCCATTGGCCAAAGGCTGCTATGACCGTCAGGTCGGTGCCGGGCTGGACCTGGCCCCGGGCGTGGCCAACAACACGGCCAACCCGCCGGGCTTCGCCAACAACACCGACGACGCCTACACCCCGCGAGTGAAGGACAACGATGCCCGTGACAGCGGCCAGTATGGTCTGGCCCTGCGCTGGTTCGTGCCGGAGCTCAACGACACCGAGTTCGGTGCCTACGCGATGAACTATCACAGCCGCAGCCCATACCTGAGCACCTTGCGCTCGACCGTGGCGTTCAACCCCGCCAACCCGGTGCCGGCCCTGCGCGCTTCACGGTATTTCGTTGATTACCCGGAAGACATCCGCCTGTACGGCTTGAGCTTCCAGACCAACGTCAATGGCACTTCACTGGGTGGCGAGGTCAGCTTTCGGCCGAACATGCCGCTGCAGCTCAACAACACTGACCTGGCGGGTGCCACCACGGGCAACCCGGTCGCGCTGTTGAATCGTATCGGTTATGCCACCACCACTCTGGGCGGCGAGATCAATGGCTACAAGCGCATGCCGGTGCTGCAGGCGCAGATGTCCGCCACGCAGTTTTTCGAGCAGGTCATGGGCGCCAGTCGCCTGACCCTGGTGGGCGAGGTGGGCTACAACCGCATCAATGGCCTGGGCGAATCCGATGGCACCGATGTGCGCTTCGGGCGTAGCGGGATTTTCGGGGTCGGCGTGCAACCCGGGGCGGCCAATGCCGCGTGTCTGAACAGGGCCACCAACCCGCAACAGGAATGCAATGACAAGGGCTACTACACCGCTGAGTCCTGGGGCTACCGCGCCCGTGCCCGCCTGGATTATCCGAACGTTTTCGCCGGTATCAACCTGGCGCCGAACCTGGCCTGGTCCCATGACGTCAACGGCAATGGCCCGAACTTCGAGGAAGGCCTCAAGGCCGTCAGTCTCGGCGTGGATGCCGATTACAAGAACACCTACACCGCCAGCCTCAGTTACACCGATTTCTTCGGTGGTGATTTCAACACCAACGGTGATCGGGACTTCGTCGCATTCAGCGTCGGTGTGAACTTCTAACAAGAAGACAGTCGAGAGAAAGCAGACATGAAAACAACAACGATAATGCAAGTAGGCGCACTCGTGCTGACCCTGTTGGCCGGCCAGGTGATGGCTGCGGTGTCGCCGGAAGAAGCGGCCAAACTGGGCACGACCCTTACCCCGCTGGGTGCGCAAAAGGAAGGCAATGCCGATGGCAGCATTCCGGCCTGGACCGGTGGATTGAAACCGGGTGCCGCGCCGGTGAGCCATCGCTTCCTGGGCGACCCCTTCGCCGGTGAAAAACCCCTGTTTGTCATCACTCCGGCGAACGCCCAGCAATACAAGGACAAGCTCAGCGCGGGCCAGTTGGCCATGCTCAAGCGCTATCCGGACACCTACAAGATTCCGGTCTACGTCACGCACCGAAGCGCCGCAGCGCCGCAGCAGATCTACGACGCGACGAAGAAGAGTGCACTCAATACCCAGCCGGTCGACGGCGGCAACGGATTGACCAATTTCAGCGACTCTCGCAACTTTGCCTTTCCGATTCCGAAAAACGGTGTCGAAGTGCTCTGGAACCATTTGACCCGCTATCGCGGGCTCAACCAGCGTCGTCAGTCGATCCAGGCGACGCCCCAGGTTGACGGCTCGTACACCGTGGTCGAGTTCGAAGATGAAATGGCGTTCCCGCAGTTCATGAGCGGCGACGACAAGGCTGGCAGCGAGAATATCTTCGCCTACTACAAACAGCGGGTAACCGGACCGGCACGTCTGGCCGGCAACGTCGTGCTGCTCCATGAAACCATCGACCAGGTCAAGGAACCCCGCCTGGCCTGGGTCTACAACGCCGGTCAACGCCGGGTACGCCGGGCGCCGCAGATTGCCTACGACGGACCGGGTACCGCCTCCGATGGCATGCGCACTTCCGACAACGGCGACTTGTTCAACGGCGCCCCGGATCGTTATGACTGGAAGCTGATCGGCAAGAAGGAGATGTACATTCCCTACAACAACTATCGCCTGGCGTCGCCAACCCTCAAGTACGCCGACATTCTCAAGGCCGGGCACATCAATCAGGACCTGACCCGCTATGAACTGCACCGCGTGTGGGAAGTCGAAGGCACCCTGAAACCGGGCCAGCGACACATCTATGCCAAGCGTCACATGTACTTCGATGAAGACACCTGGCAGTTGGCCGAGGTCGATCATTACGACGGTCGTGGCCAACTGTGGCGCGTCGGTGAAGGCATGGCGATGAACGACTATGAGCAGGGTGCGGGGATCTACGCCGGTCAAGTGCTGTATGACCTGGTTGCCGGTCGCTACCTGGCCATGGCGCTGGGTAACGAGTTCAAGGACGGGATCGAGTACGGCGTCCAGCCGAAGCTGGCCGACTACACGCCGGCGGCGTTGCGCAACGCAGGGATTCGCTGATTCCGCCGGGCATCACCCCATTATCGGGATGATGCAATCCCTGCAGGAGCGAGCATGCTCGCGATGGTCGTGATCGATAACGCGGGGAATCTGGTACCCCGCGATGTTCTCGCGTCCATCGCGAGCGTGCTCGCTCCTACAGGTTTTCCCGTTGTTTCAGCGCGACCAGCGCCTCATAACGGGACGAAACACCTAGCTTGGTGTAGATGTTCTTGAAGTTCCACTTGATGGTTTCCTGACTGAGATTCAGCGTCTGGGCGATGCGCTTGTTGGGCATCGACTGCTCGATCAGGCTGATGATTTCCAGTTCTCGCTTGGTAAACAGCGAAGACTCTCCCGCCGCCGAGTCTTTCGTCGTACGTACCGATGCGGGGCCGCTGCTGGCGCAGGTCAGAGGGACGGCTGCGAGGCGACCGCGGTAGCTGTCCAGTACCGGATCGTCCTGGCAATCGAGCCTGGCGATCAGGGCCAACAAGGACGGGCCTTCATCGAGCAGGGTGCGCACCAGGCCCAACTGATAGCTCTCGCCAACCACTTCGCGCAACAACTGCGCGGATTCCTCCTCGCGTCCCAGATCGTTCAGCGCAACGGCACGCAACAGCCGCGCCTGGACATGCCATTTGCCCCGGCGGTAGCGGCTGGCGAACTGCTCGACGATGTCCAGCGCCGCGAAGGTGCGATCCGGTTCCTGCCTGACCAGGCAAATGCGCGCACGCGACAGGGCAGCGAGTGCGCCGATTTCATGGGCGACCGGGTTGTCACCGGCGTGGCGGTGGGTCAATGCATCGAGGCCGGCGCGCTGGCTTTCGCACAGACGCCAGTCGCCGCTGCCCAGCAGAATGCGCACTTGCTCGGCGAGGTTATGGGCCAGCGCGCGATCGAAGCCCCTGGCGCGAAACTCCAGGGCCATCTTCGCCAGGTACGTCAGCGCACTGGAGGGCGACTCCTGCAGGAAATTCATGCGGGCGACGCTGAGCATCGCCGAGATGGTCACCGAGGGGGGCGCGAAGCGCAAAAGGTCCAGGCGGTTGCTCAAGGTCTCACGCACGTCGTCGATGCGGTCGAGCTCGTAGTGCGCCTCGGATACCGCCACTGCGCAGGTGCAGGCGCTGACAGAGCGGCGACCGTGATTGCTCTCGGCCAGGAGCAGCATGTCGATCAGATGCCGCGACGCCTCGAGTACGTTCCCGCAGAGCAGAATCCCGTGGGCGGTGGTGGCGATGATCATCAGCGCCAGTTCGTCGTGGCTGGTACGCAGCTCTTCGCATTCGGGGCTGTTGAGGTATTGCCAGGCCTTGCGCTGTTGGCCCAGGTAGACCAGGCAGTTGATGTGCAGGCAGACACGCATGCGCTCGTTGAAAGGGTGGGCAAAGGCGCGCTCGGGCAGGCGTTCAACCAGTTGGTTGCAGCGCGCCAGATCATCGTGCTGAAGCGCGATCGCCGCCCTGACCAGATCGATTTGCGGCGCCCATGTGTCCTTGGCCGCCGGGGTTTTCTCGAGCACCTCGATCCAGGTTTCCGCCCTGCTGGTGAGCATGGTCAGCAAGCAGCCCCAGGCACCTTGCAGCAGCACCTTGGGGTGCTGGCTCAACTGTTCCAGGGGCACGCAATCGAGCCAGCGCATGAACTGACCAATATGACTGAGGCTGTGGTAGGTCGGCTGCTTGCGCTCCAGCAGGCGCACCAGCTCCTCGAGGTTTTCGCTGAGTACCGCATGGCGCGTTGCCTCGCTGACCATCCCGGCCTGTTCGAACCATTGCGCGGCGCGCAGGTGCAATGCGGGCAGGTCAGCGTCCGACGCGGCCAGGCGTTGTTGCAGGAACTCGGCGAACAGCGGATGCAATCGATACCACTGCTGTTGGCTGTCCAGGTCGACCGGCAGGATGAACAGGTTGTGAGCCTCGATGAGGGCGATCAAGTCGGCAGCCTGGGCGTTCTGGCTGACATGGGCCGCCACTTCCGGATTGAAGCGGCGCAGGATCGAAATGCGTTCCAGAAATCCGGTGATCTCGGCGGGCAGGCCCTCCACCACGTCTTCGGTCAGATAGTCGCGCAGGTCACTGTTGCCCGGTAGCAGGCGATGGATCCGGGTGTCCTTGCGCGGGTTGGCCTTGAGGGCGATGGACAGCAGTTGCAGGCCGATGGGCCAGCCGTCTGTGTTGCTGTGAATGGTGTGTGCCAGCTCCATGTCGATGCCTTCGTCCAGATAGGTCTTGAGGAAGGCCAGGGATTCGTTGAAGTCGAAGCCAAGTTCGGGGGCGCCAATCTCGCAGAGCTCGGCCATCGCCCGCAGCCGGCCAAGTTTCAGGTTGGGGTTGACCCGCGAGGCGAGCACGATGTGCAGCTGGGCCGGAGCACCGTCGACGATTATCTGGATCAGGCGCGAAATGCGGGGGTCGGCAGCGAAATGGAAGTCATCGATCATCAAGTACAGCGGTGCGCTGACCCGTGCCAGGGTATTGATCATCACCGAGGCCAGGGCGAGCAAACCGTCCAGTGACTCGCGTTCGATCAACAACAACAGGTCGCTTTCCAGGGGTACGCCAGCGTGTTGCAGGGTGCTGATGAGGTTGGCGCAGAACGATTCGAGGGCGCCGTCTTCCTGGCCCAGGGACAGCCAGACAACGCTGTTGCCCTCCTTGATCAGGGTTTGTCGCCACTGCGCCATTAGCGTGGTCTTGCCGAAGCCGGCGCTGCCGTTGATCAGGGTCAGGCGGCAATGCCGGGCAGCTTGCAGGCGGATCAGCAGCAGTTCGCGCAGCACCGCGTGACTGCTGATGCGTGGCGGCGAGAAACGGGTGGTGATCGGCGGAGAAGTGGGGGGCATGGCTAATCCAGTCTGCAACGGATGTGAGAGACCTTGGGGCGGTTTGTCATCCCATGGCCTGGCGTGTCATCGATCCTGCACGGGCGCAGGAAACCGAAAGCACCGTCCGACGCTGTCAGAGCGATGTTGTTGTTATTGGTTACAGGATTTTAGGCCGATTACTGCGGGTTTATGCAACGACAAAATGATGGAAAAGCCTGCAGCAAGCAGGGGCGGGGGTGGGGGGGCCACCCTCATACCCCCCGCGAGGCGCGGGTACAGCGGCTGAAAGCTTGGCAAGGATGGCAGCTCGGTTTGTTCGGGTTATCGGGCCGCAGCAACGCCTGGCCGCAACAGCCTTAATTCATTGGGGAGAAAGTGATGTCGCAGAAACCGTATGTTGCCGGGGTTGGCATGATCCCGTTCCTGAAGCCCGGTGCCAGCGGGTCCTATATCCAGATGGGGGCTGAGGCGACTCGCCAGGCCCTGAAGGATGCGGGACTTGACTATCGACTGGTGCAGCAGGCGTATGTCGGATACGTCTATGGCGACTCCACCTGCGGTCAATCTGCGCTTTACGAAGTTGGCATGAGCGGTGTGCCGGTGGTGAACGTCAACAACAACTGCTCCACCGGTTCCACGGCGCTGTACCTGGCTCGACAGGCGGTGGAAAGCGGGGCGGTGGAATGTGCGCTGGCCCTTGGCTTCGAGCAAATGCAGCCGGGTGCCCTGGGGGCGATATTTACCGATCGTCCAGCGTGCATGGGCAAGCACCTTGAGGTCTCTGACGAACTGACCGCCGATGCCGGTGCGATGGGTGTACCGATGACCCTGCGCCAGTTCGGCGGCGCCGGTCGCGAACACATGCAACGCTACGGCACCGAGCTCAGCACCTTCGCGGCGATCCGCGCCAAGGCCAGCCGGCATGCCGCCAACAACCCGCTGGCGCTGTTGCGCAAAATTGTCACTACCGAAGACGTCATGAACGACAAGGTCCTCTGGCCTGGCGTGATGACTCGCATGATGGCTTGCCCGCCGACCTGTGGCGCGGCTGCCGCAATCATTTGCAGCGAAGCGTTCGCGAAAAAGCACGACCTGCGCACTGACGTGGTGATTCTTGCTCAATCGATGACCACCGATCGTGCGATTGCCTTCGAGCCGGCCTCGATGATCCAGGCGGTCGGTTTCGACATGACCCAGCGCGCCGCCCGCGAGGTTTACGAGCAGGCCGGCGTCGGTCCGCAGGATATCCTGGTCGCCGAGATGCATGACTGTTTTGCCCAGAATGAGCTGCTGACCTACGAATCCCTGGGCCTGTGCCCTGTCGGTGGCGCCGAGAAGTTCGTGCTCGATGGCGACAACACCTACGGCGGTCGCGTGGTCACCAATCCTTCCGGTGGCCTGCTCTCCAAGGGGCATCCGCTGGGCGCAACAGGCCTGGCCCAGTGCTATGAACTGACCCATCAACTGCGCGGCACGGCGGACAAACGCCAGGTCGAAGGGGTGAATCTTGCCCTGCAGCACAATCTCGGCCTCGGTGGCGCCTGTGTCGTCACGCTGTACGGTCGCGCCTGATCACCGTCGCGTGCGCCTTGATCGGCGCACGCGAGGGCGGTGCGCGCGGTCTGTATTAAACTGTTGGTCTGCTCTTGAAAAAGCTTCTCTGCGGAATTCAATCAATGCCCATTCCACCCTCAGGCACCAGGCTTCACCTGCCCGCTGACCGGGTGCTTCAACTCATCCCCGACACCAAGGTCATTGCACCTCGCGGCGCTCGCCAACTGATGCCTCGCGCGCTGCTGATGAGTCGCCTGATGGAGGCGCGCCGACAGCGTTGCGTGACCATCCAGGGCCCGGCCGGGAGTGGCAAGACCAGCACCTTGCTGGCCTGGCGGCGCGAACTGGTGGCAATCGATTTCGACGTCGCCTGGCTGTCGCTGATCGGCGAGGACAACGAACCGGCGCGGCTGGCCAGCTGCCTGTTGGCCAGCGTTGCCGAGGTCGACGCCGCCCTGGCCCGGGAAGCCGCCCAACTGCTCGGTGAGGGTGGCGGCGAGCTGGCGCTCGAACACTGGATCATTGTGCTGATGCAGGCGGTCGCCCGGCACAAAAACGACCTGGTGGTGATGATCGATGACGTGCATCACCTCAGTGATCCCGACATTTTCCGATTGCTGGGCTGGCTGCTCGACTATGCGCCGCCCAACCTGCACCTGGTGCTCGGCACGCGCAGCGTGTTGCCGGCCACCCTGCCGCTGGCCCGTCTGCGCACTCAAGGCCAGTTGAGCGAGTACGACCTGCGGGACCTGCGTTTTACCGTTGAAGAGTCGGAACGCTACCTGCGCCAGTTCGGTGAAATCAGCACCCACGATGCCGAGCTTTTGCACGACCTTACCGACGGTTGGGTAGCGGGCTTGCAGCTGTTCGCAATTGATTTGAAAACCCGGCACGGCGCCAGCTTCAGCCGCATGCAGGTGCGTGGTGCCGGTGCCTTTGCTCAGTACTTCGAACAGGAAGTGCTGCTGCACCTGCCGCTTGCCGACCGGCAATTGCTGACCAGCTCTTCGATTTGCAACCGCTTCAGCGCGCCCCTGTGCGCACGGCTCGTCGGCAAGCCCCAGGCGATTGCCGGGATGATGAGCCAATTGACGCGCCTGGACAGCGACAACCTGTTCATCACCCAGATCAGGAGCCACGACCGGGAAACCTGGTATCGCCTGCATCCGTTGTTGCGCGAGGTGCTGCGTGAACACCTCAGTCGTCAGCCCGAGGAAGAGCAGAAGAAACTCCATGCACTGGCGCGGGACTGGCTGTTTGAACAAGGCCATATCGACGAGGCGGTTCGTCACGCGGTACTGGCTGGCGACTTTCAGATCGCCGCCGACATTGTCGAAGCCTGTGCCCATGAATTGATGGCCCGGGGATCCCTCAGTCAGTTGCCCAACCTGCTGCGCAAGCTGCCCATGGAGCAGATGCGCGAGCGGTACAGCCTGCAGCTGGTCATGGCCCAGTTGCAGCTGCATGCGCACAATTTTGAGGAGGGGCAACAGATACTCGATCACCTGGAGGCGCACCAACACCTGCTCAACACCCAGCAGTGCCAGGGCCTGCTGGTGACCCGCGGAACCCTGGCGATGCAGCGCGACCTGACCGAGGCGGCGTGGTCACTGGCGCCGGAGCTGGAAGCCATCCCGGAGGACGCCGACGATCTGATCCTGACCGGTCGTGCCTCGATTCTGGCCTGGCTGTACCTGTTCAGCGGCGATCACCAACGAGTGCGGGCGATCATCGAACACAGCGACCGCCCGAATACCTCGCCGCGCCGGACCCTGATCGGCCGTTGTATCTACGGCGTGAGCCTGGTCCACGAGGGACGCATCAGCGAGGCGGAAAATACCTTTCGCAACACCATGGAGGAGGCCAAGCCCCATGGCAGCAGCGCGGCGGTGGCCGGGCATGCGGCGGCGGCGTTTCTCGCCGGCCTGTTGTACGAGCAAAACAACCTGGGGGATGTCTGCCAGTTACTGGAACCGCGCCTGGATTTCCTTGAGCGCATATCCCTGCCCAATATCGTGCTGCACAGTCTGTTGGCGCTGAGTCGTGCGTACTGGCTCAAGCGCGAGCCAGGCCAGGCGCTGGCCTATCTGCAGCGCCTGAAAGACTACGCCCGGCGCTATGACCTGGGCCGGCTGCTGGGCTGGGCCCTGTACGTGCGCATGCGCTGGCACCTGGAGAGTTTCCAGACCGATCTGGCCGAAGAGCTGATGTCCGAGCTCCAGGCGCTCGCCGAGAGAAATGCCGGCATCCTTCGCGGCACGCCGTTAATCGTGCATTTGCTGGCCATGCGCGCTGCGGTCGAGTTGAGTCTGTACCAGCGCCAGTTCACCCAGGCGATCGAGCAGATCCAACCGCTGCTGGCCCTGTGCGAAACGGCCACCCATTGGCATCTGGCCACGGTGGTGCGCCTGCAATTGTCCATCGCCGAAAAAGGCTTGGGGCATGACGAGCAGGCGCGGCTGCAACTGCTGACGGTCCTGCGCGAAGGTCACCGCCTGGGGCTGGTGCGCAGCCTGCTTGATGTGGCACCGCAGCTGCCGCGCATGCTCGGCGATCTGCTGCAAGCGAGCGTGCTCGACCCGGTACTCGCGTTTTACGCGCAGCGCCTGATCGACGCGGCCAGGCCGGCCGCGAGCGTCGAGGCGAAGGCCATTTCACCGATGGCAAGCTTGAGCGAGCGGGAGACCGAGGTGCTGCAGTTGATGGCACAGGCCATGACCAACAAGAAGATCGCCCGCACCCTGGGCGTATCCCCGGAGACGGTGAAGTGGCACATCAAGAACCTGTTCGCCAAGCTCAACGTCACCGGCCGGGTGGAAGCGATTGCCAAGTGGCGTGACCTGAATATCGGCTGATTGCAAAACCCCGCAACCCGTAACCCGAACTCCTGTAGGAGCGAGCATGCCCGCGATGGTCGTCAACGATGACGCGGGGCTTCTGGATGCCCGCGTCGCTCTCAGGTTTTTCGCGACCATGCTCGCTCCTACAGGTACAGCTACAAATTTTGCTTCAGTTGACGTTGCTCAGGCGGTTTTCCCAGAACGGTTTGCGCAACTCGTTTTTCAACACCTTGCCCACACTGGACATCGGCAGCGCTGCGCGAAACTCGATGCTGCGCGGCAGCTTGTAACCGGCAATCAGCCCACGGCAATGGGCGACCACTTCATCTTCACTGACACTGGCATCGGGCTTGAGGACAATGATGGCGTGCACCGTCTCCCCCCATTTGTCGCAAGGAATGCCAATCACCGCGGCCTGGGCCACGACCGGGTGGCTGACAATGGCGTTCTCCACTTCGGCGGTGAAGATGTTCTCGCCGCCGCTGACGATCATGTCCTTGAGACGGTCGCAGATGTAGATGAAACCCTCGGCGTCCATGTAGCCGCCGTCACCGGTGTGCATCCAGCCGCCGCGCAGCGCCTCGGCAGTGGCCTCGGGCTTGTTCCAGTAGCCAAGCATCACGTTCGGCCCGCGCACGAGGATTTCACCGACCGTGCCCCGTGGCACCTCGCGGTCCTCGGCATCGGCGATGCGGATTTCCACGCAGCTGATGGGCAGACCGGCCGAATACATCTTGCCGCTGCGCTGATGTTCCTCGCAGTGGTACTCGGCACCGAGCATGGTGATCCCCGGGGCCATTTCGGTCATGCCGTAACCTTGGGCGAACTGGGCTGACGGGAAGGCCTGACGGGCACGGTCGAGCAGGGCGGGGGTGATGGCCGAGGCGCCGTAGGTGATCTCCCGCAGCGAGCTCAGGTCCAGTGCGCTGCAGGCGGGATTGGCCTGGCGCCAGTCGAGCAGCATCTGCAGCATGGTCGGTGCCAGCAGAGTGTCGGTGGCCTGTTCCTGGCTGATCTGCTCGAGCACCTCCTGTGGCTTGAACGTCGGCAGCACGACGTGCATGCCACCGCTGATGAACAGCACGACCATCGCGGCCAGATCCGCCAGGTGGAACATCGGCATCGCGTGGATGTAGCGGGTGTGCGCGCCATACCCGACCCGGTCCTGGTTGGCCAGGGCGGAAATGCCCATATTGTTGTGGCTGAGCATGACGCCTTTGGGGAAACCGGTGGTGCCGCCGGTGTAGAAGATCCCCAACAGAGCGTCACCGCAACGGTGCGCGTCATCAACCGGTTCATTCTCGGTGATCAGGGTTTCGTAGTTGAGCATGCCCTCGGGCGTTTCGCCGTCGCCGGCATAAATGATCACGCGGATGCTTTTCGCCTCGGCGGCCACCTGGGCGCCGAGTTTTTGAAAGGCGTCATCGACGATCAGCACGCAGGTTTGCGAGTCATTCAGGGAATAGACGATCTCTGCCGCGCTCCAGCGAATGTTCACCGGATTGAGCACGGCATCGGCCCAGGGCACCGCCTGGTAATACTCGATGTAGCGTTGGGAGTTAAGCGAGAGCATAGCCACGCGCTCACCGCTGGTCACGCCCAGGTGTTTGAGCGCGCCAGCCAGGCGGGCCACGCGATCACCCAACTGGGCGAAGGTCACGCTGCGGCCCTGAAAACGAATGGCCGTGGCATTGGGGCGCTGCTGCCGATGACGCTGCAGCCCTTGGGTCATGTACATCGAAACCTCCAATCTTGTTCTTGTAGGGAGTGCATTTGCGAAGGCCGTGGACTCATTGTCCGGGCATTCTTGTCGCCGTGGGCGGCAAGCGTGCCCGGCAAGACGAACGGCCGCTTACAAGTTGCCGTAGCCACCGCCGCAGACCAGGGCCTGGCCGGTGACGTAGTTGGCTTCCGGCAGGCACAACATGACCACCGAGCCGGCGGCTTCTTGCGGCGTGCCCGGGCGGCCCAGGGGGATGGCGGCGCTGGCGGTGTCGATGCGTTCCTGTTGCACGCCGACCTTGATTTCACGACCTTCAATGTTCACGGTTTTGCTCTCGTCGCCGGCGAGGGCCTGGGTCAGGCGGGTATCGATGAAACCGAAGGCCACGGCGTTGACGTTGACCTTCAGGCGACCCCATTCCTTTGCCAGGGTCTTGGTCATGCCGATGATGCCGGCCTTGGCCGAGGAGTAGTTGGCCTGACCGGCGTTGCCGCCTGCCGCCACCGAGGAAATATTCACCACTTTGCGCAACACCTCGCGGCCTTCGGCGGCGTCTTTCTTGGCCAGGGCGCTGATGATCGGCTGGGCGGCACGCAGGATGCGGAACGGCGCGGTCAGGTGGCAGTCGAGGATCGCGTACCACTGCTCGTCGGTCATTTTCTGGATGACGTTATCCCAGGTGTAACCGGCGTTGTTGATGATGATGTCGATGCCACCGTAGCTTTGAACGGCGGTCTGGACGAAGCGCTCAGCGAAATCGGCGGCGGTCACGCTGCCGACACAGGCCACGGCTTCACCACCGGCGTTGCGTATCTCGGCGACCACTTCTTCGGCCGGGCCGGCATCCAGGTCGTTGACCACGATTTTAGCGCCATAGGCGGCCAGTTGCAGGGCGACGCTACGGCCGATACCACGACCGGAACCAGTGACCAGGGCGATTTTACCTTCGAGTTTTTTCATGGTGATGTTCCTTGAGTTTAAGGGGGTGAACGATCAGGCCAGGGCGACGATGGCTTCGCCGGCCAGCTTCTCTTCGCCGTACTGGTTGGTGCAGCTAAGGGCCAGGCGCACACGCTGTTCGCCGGCTTCGCAGAACTTCTCGATGACCTTGCCGGTGCAGGTCGGCAGGTGGCCCAGCTGGGTGATCCCGGTGAAACGCACCGACAGGCTGCGCACCTTGTCTTGCGGGACCCAGGCGGTCAGCAGGCGGCCGAGGTACGCGGCGGACAACATGCCGTGGGCAAACACATCGGGCATCCGCGCGCGGCGGGCAAAGTCGATGTCTACGTGGATCGGGTTGTGGTCGCCTGACGCGCCGCAGTAGAGGGCGAGGGTGGTGCGATTGATCGGGCACAACGTGAGCAGCGGGATCTCTTCACCGACCTGGACAGCGGAAAATTCAATGGTCATGACGACTCCTTAACGCTGCACAAGGGAGGAGCGGATGTCGGCGATGTGCTCGCCGTCCTGGTTGGTCACCCGGGCCTCCATGACCACGAACTGCAGGGCGCCGCCTTTCTTTTCGTAGAGGTCGCAGATGCGCCCGTCGAACGTCAGCACATCGCCGGCGTAAGCCATGTGGTGGTAAACGAAGGACTGTTCGGCGTGCAGCACCCGGCCCAGGTCGAAGCCGACCAGGTCGAGCAGTTGCACGACGTCACGGCCTTCGCTTTCCAGGCACTTGAGGAAGGTCGGCGGCACCGGCAGGGATTTGTGCCCGGCGGCCTGCGCGGCGGCTTCGTCGATGTAGACCGGATCGGTTTCGCCAATGGCCTTGGCGAAGAAGCGCAGGCGGCCTTTCTCAACGTCGATGCTGAACACCCCAGTGGAGTGTCCGATCAGATTTTTGTCTGCCATTCACGTGGCTCCTTGTCGGGAACGCGCGCCTGCGCCAGGCGCGCGAACGGGGTCGTCAGTTCTTGCCAAACAGGGTGACGACGCAGGCGCCACCCAGGCCCAGGTTGTGTTGCAGGGCAATTTGCACGCCGTCCACCTGGCGCTTGTCGGCGGTGCCGCGCAGTTGGTGGGTCAGCTCGTAGCACTGGGCAAGGCCGGTCGCGCCCAGTGGGTGGCCCTTGGAGAGCAGGCCGCCGGACGGGTTGGTCACGACCTGGCCGCCGTAAGTGTTATCGCCATCGAGGATGAAGCGTTCGGCGCCGCCGATCGGGCACAGGCCCAGGGCTTCATAGGTCAGCAGTTCGTTGTGGGCGAAGCAGTCGTGCAACTCGACCACGCGAATGTCTTCAGGGCCGATGCCGGCCTGTTCGTAGACCTGGTTGGCGGCGGCCTGGGCCATGTGAAAGCCGGCGAAGCTGATCATCGAAGGCGGGTCAAAGGACACCACCGCGTCGGTGGTCATCGACTGGGCGAGGATGGCCACGTCGGTGCGCAGGCCGTGTTTTTTCGCGAAGGCTTCGCTGCACACGATCGCCGCGGCGCCGCCGCAGGTCGGTGGGCACGCCATCAAGCGGGTCATGACGCCGGGCCAGATGACCTTGTCGTTCATCACGTCTTCGGTGGTGACCACGTTCTTGAACAGCGCCAGCGGGTTGTTGGCTGCGTGGCGGCTGGCCTTGGCGCGGATTGCGGCAAAGGCCTGCATCGAGGTGCCGTAGCGTTGCATGTGTTCGCGACCGGCGCCGCCGAAACCGCGCAAGGCCTGGGGGATGTCCGCGGCATCGGCGGTGAGCGTTTCGAGCACGTGCAGGAAGCGAGCGCGCGGGCGTGGGCGGTCGTCCCAATGGGAGCGCAGCGCGCCGGCCTGCATCTGTTCGAAGCCCAGGGCCAGGGCGCATTCGACCTGGCCGCTGGCCACGGCGGCGCGGGCCAGGTACAGCGCGGTGGAACCGGTGGAGCAGTTGTTGTTGACGTTGACCACGGGAATGCCGGTCAGGCCCACTTCGTAAAGGGCGGTCTGGCCACTGGTGGAGTCGCCGAACACATAGCCGGTAAAGGCCATCTGGATTTTGTCGTAGCCGATGCCGGCGTCCTTCAGGGCGCGACGCAGGGCCTCGGCGCCCATTTCGGTGTAGGTCGGGCTGGCGCCCGGCTTGCTGAACGGAATCATGCCGACGCCGGCAACGATAACTTTGTCGCTCATATCTTTGTTCTCGATAGAAGAGGAGGGGGTTACAGCTTGCGAGCGATCAGTTCGCGCTGGACTTCGTTGGTGCCGCCGAAGACCCGGGAGATGCGCAGGTCGACAAAGGCGCGGGCAATCGGGTACTCGAGCATGTAGCCGTAGCCACCGTGCAACTGGACCATGTCGTCCAGGTGCTTCCACAGGGTCTCGGTGGCAAACAGCTTGGCGATCGCCGCCTCTTCCACGGTCAGCTTGCGACGCATGTGTTCGCTGATGTAGTAATCGACCATGGTGCGCACCGCGACCGCGGCAGCCTTGGCATCGGCGAGCTTGAATTTGGTGTTCTGGAAGTCCCACACCGTATGGCCGAACGCCTGGCGCTCCTTGACGTAGGCAAGGGTCAGGTCGAGCAGGCGCTCAAGGTGAATGGCGGCATAGATGGCGATCCCCAGTCGCTCCTGTGGCAACTCCTGCATCATGTAGGCGAAGCCTTTGCCTTCCTCGCCCAGCAGGTTGCCGACGGGCACGCGCACCTCGTCGAAGAACATTTCGGCGGTGTCGGAGGCGCGCTGGCCGACCTTGTCGAGCTTGCGGCCACGGCGGAAACCTTCGCGGCTGGTTTCCACCATGATCAGGCTGATGCCCTTGGCACCCGCTTTCAGGTCGGTCCTGCAGGCGACCAGCACCATGTCGCAGTTCAGGCCGTTGCTGATAAAGGTCTTGCTGCCGTTGATCACGTACTCGTCGCCATCGCGGATCGCCGTGGTGCGCGCGGCTTTCAGGTCACTGCCGCTGCCCGGCTCGGTCATGCCCAGGGCGAGGATGGTTTCACCCGTGCAGATGCTCGGCAGCCAGCGATGCTTTTGCTCTTCGCTGCCAAAGCGCTCGATGTACATGGCGATGATGTCCGAGTGCAGGCCGAAGCTGACGCCAGACACGCCAGCGCGGTGCATCTCTTCGTTAATGACCGTCGCGTGGCCAAAATCGCCGCCGCCACCGCCATAGGCCGCAGGAACCATCGTGCACAACAAACCTTCACGACCGGCCTTGAGCCAGGTCTGGCGGTCGACCTTGCCGGCCTCGTCCCATTCGGCCTGGCGGGGTACGCATTCGCGCTCGAAGAAGCGGCGGGCGGTTTCGCGGAACATCTCGTGGTCTTCGCGAAAGATGGATCGTTGAATGTGCATTACGGACTCCAGTGTCTGTAAAAGGGATCGGCAAGCGACTCTTGGGGGGGTGAGCCATATGCCCGCAGGACTGGAGGAATGCTGAAGCGGCGGCTGTCGCGGCATCCCTCCCCGAGGTGGGGGGGGATGGAGATGCAGGCAATCGGGCGATCGGCGCTGCCCTACTCATCGTGGGGGGGGGAGTGGACGACAGGGGCTTCGTAGGCTCTGCATTGCAGGTGTCGCATCGGCGCGGTCAGCGCCTTGACACCGAGTTCATTCCTTCCAGGAGTTGCACAATGAGACGCATAACAATCCCAACACGTCGCTTCGTACGGGCGGGGGCGAGCCTGGCGTTGGCGGGTATTTCCGCCATGGCGGCTGCGCAATCCGCACCCCCTCCCATGAACCCCTACCTGGCCCAGACCTTCAGCAACCAGGCCCATTGGAACAGTGCACAGACCGACAGCACCGAGATTACCGTGCCCCGTGGTTCTTATGAGCTGACACCGGAATCGGTGACCTACCTGCCAAGCGATGCCGGTGGCATGCCGCATTTCGTCGACAAGGTCGGTGACACCGTGGTCACCTGGTGGTGGTCGGGCCTGGGCCTGCGCAAGTACAACAAGGTCGACGGCAAGCTGGTCGAAGTGGCGCGCACCGAAATGCCGCTGAAGCTGCCCGACTTTGAAAAGGTCAGCGACGAGCAACGCCTGAAACAGACCCAGGACGTCAAGCGCCTGCTTGACAACAAGGACGAGCAGGGCCTGCTCGATTACATGCGCAGCCAGCCAAACCGGGTAATCAGCAGCATCAACGATCAACTGCGCGGCGGCGCCCTCTATTCGATGCTGACCCGCGAAGACGCCTTCATCGGCGCCGGTGGACGGCAGATTTTCCGCGTCGATCAGCTCGATCCGAAAAAACCCGACTCGGCCATGGGCGCCCCCTTGGTACGGGTGTTGCCGGAGACGCTGTACGACAACGAGAAGGTCAAGCGCGGTACGGATTTCCCGGTTGATTTCAACTTCGGCATGGGCATGACTTTCAACGGTTATCTGGTCATGAATACCGTTGGCGGCAAGGTGATCACCCTCGACCCGAAAACCCTGGAGATCGTCGACACCTTTTCGGTGGACGGCGCGGACGAATTGTTCCTCAACGGCTTTGCCAACGGTGACGAGGCGGGCGGCGGCGCGGTCTATGTCGCGTCCAACCAGAACATGTATCGCCTGGTGGTTGATGCCAAGGGCAAGATTCACAGCGACGAGGCCAGCGGTGCGTGGAAGGCCGCCTATGAACGCGGCATCCGCATCTCCGCCCTGAAGGTCGCCGACGGCACCGGCTCGACGCCGACCCTGATGGGCTTCGGCCCCGACGAAGACAAGCTGGTGGTGATCACTGATGGCGCGCAGAAAATGCGCCTGGTCGCCTTCTGGCGCGACCAGATGCCGGCGGGCTGGAAGCAAAAGCCCGGCACCCTGTCGCCGCGCATCGCCGATCAGATGCAAGTGGACATGGGCAGCGACGTCGAGACTGTGCAGTCCGAGCAATCGGTGGCGACTTACGGCGACTATGCCTTCGTGGTCAACAACATCATCAGCAAGGATGCCCCTTACCTGGCCCGTGACAATTACTACGTGAGTATGCTCAACGGCGCCACCCGTCCCGGGCCCAAGGGCGTTGCCATGCTGAAGTGGGACCCGCAGAGCGATGCGTGGAAACAGCTGTGGATGCGCAACGACGTGTCGTCGATCTCGACGGTGCCGATGATCAGCGGTGGCGGGCGCATGGCGATCATCGACGGCTACTTTACCCGCGCCTGGAACGACCGATATCACATCGGCATGGACCTCGACAGCGGCGAGACCGTGTTGAAGATCCATACCGGCAGCGATCCGCGCTTCAATGGCATGTACTCGGCGATCAAGGTCAACGAATCCGGGGCCATCCAGTACGGCATGGCTTTCGGCCTGGTTCGCCTGGACACCACCAAAATGAAGAAAACCGACTGATCGGCAGCGGCGCGGGAGCTGTGCCCCGCGCCGACCTCAAGGGTCGCAACGACCCGGACAATGAGAAGGCAACCCTCCCATGAGCAAGATTGAAATACCTGAAGTGCTGCGCATGCGCGGCATCCTCGCCCGGCAGCGCTCGGCTTACCTGTCCAATGACCTGTGGAGCGCCGAACAGCGCTGCGAATTGTTCGATCGCCTGATCGGCATGCTGGTGGAGTACCAAGAGGAGATCGTCGAGGCCACGGCCGCCGATTTCGGCCACCGCAGCCATGACCTGACCCGCATCATCGACCTGCTGGGGCCACTGGTGTCACTGAAGAAAACCCGGGCCAGAATCGCCGAGTGGATGCAGCCAGAACAGCGCGCCACCGACCGTGGCGAAGCGTGGATCCAGTACCAGCCGCTGGGCGTGGTGGGCATCGTCACCGCCTGGAACTTCCCGGTGGGCATGGTCATTCAGGGGCTGGCCAGTGCGTTGTCGGCGGGCAACCGGGCGATGGTCAAGGTGTCCGAGCTGAACCCGCGCTGTGCCGAACTGATGCAACGGATGTTCAGTGCGACCTTCGCCGAGGAAGAGATCGCCGTCGTCACCGGTGACGCCGAGGTCGGCCAGGCCTTCTGCAGCCTGCCGTTCGACCACCTGCTGTTCACCGGTGCCAGTAGCGTGGGCAAGCATGTGATGCGTGCCGCGGCGGAAAACCTGGTGCCGGTCACCCTGGAACTGGGCGGCAAGTCCCCGACCATCGTTTCGCGCTCGGCTGATCTCAAGGCGGCGGCGAGCAAGATCATGGCCGGGAAGCTGTTGAATGCCGGCCAGGTCTGCCTGGCGCCGGACCACGTGTTTGTCCCTGAGGAATCGATGCAGGCGTTCATCGTGCATGCCAAGGCGGCGGTCGCCAAATTGTACCCGAGCCTCAAGGACAATCCGGATTACACGTCGGTGATCAACAACCGCCACTTCCAGCGCCTACAAGGGTATCTGGATGAGGCCCGCGCAGCGGGTGTGGAATTGATCGAAGTGAACCCGGCACAGGAAGATTTCTCGGATCAGCTTCACCACAAGATGATCCCGACCTTGCTGTGCAACCCGGGTGATGAACTGAAGATCATGCAGGACGAGATCTTCGGCCCGCTGTTGCCGATTAAGCCCTACAAGGACATGCGCGAGGTGGTGGCCTACATCAACGCTCACCCGCGTCCGCTGGGGTTGTACTACTTTGGCAGCGACGTGGCCGAGGAGCAGTTTGTCCTCGATCGTACGGTCTCTGGCGGGGTAACGATCAATAACGTTGCGCTGCACGCCAGTGTCGACAGCCTGCCGTTTGGCGGGGTCGGCAACAGTGGTATGGGCAGTTATCTCGGGCATCAGGGGTTTATCACCTTCAGCCATCCCAAGCCTGTACTGCGCGCGGCGGAAGGGCCGGACATCACCCGGCCGCCTTTTAGCGACCAGGTGCGGCAGATGGTTGGGGCGATGATCAAGCGGTAGGGTCCAATTGTGGGAGCGAGCCTGCTCGCGATGACGGATTCACATTCAACACATGGGTTGAATGACAAACCGCTATCGCGAGCAGGCTCGTTCCTACACGGAGAGGGGGATCAGTCGCCGGGTGACGTCAGCGAGATTTTGATAAGCCGGCGTAGTTGCCTGTGCAGCTGCGCCGGGTCCGCCGTCGAGGGGTCGAGCAGCAGTTGCAGCATCATCCCGCGCATGGTGCCAATCAGCAGGGTGGCGGCGGTCAGCGGGTCGGTGCCGGCATGAATCTCGCCGTTGGCAACGCCAATTTCCACCTGGCAGGCCATGGTCATTCGCACTGAATGGTTGTACTCGGCAAGGATCGCTGCGGACTCCGACTCAACCGTCACGCCCTCTGCCATCAACGCCATCAGCGCGCGGGCGTTGGTCCATTCGGCGTCATCCCGCAGGAAATACGCATCGATGTAGCCGAGCAGGGTGTCCAGCCCGGGTTGGCGGCGGGGCGCCTTGTCTTCGACGACGTCCATGAAGCGGGTATTCACAAACCCGGCCAGGGCACGCAGCAAGCCCGCCTTGGTACCGAAGTGATGGGCGGCCAGGCCGCGGCTGTAGCCGGCCTGCAGACCGACCTCGGCCAGGGTCAGGCCGATCCAGCCCTTGCGCGCGACGATCTGCCGTGCGGCTTCCAGCATGCAGTGTTCTGCCTGGGTGCGCATTTCCACCTTGGAACGACGGGGACTGCTGGTGGTGCCGGGTTCGGGAGTATCCATAGACGAATGATCAGTTACCGGTGAATTCAGGAACGCGACGCTCGTGCATCGCCTTGTTGCCCTCGGCAAAGTCGCTGGTGAGCACCTGCCACTCCTGCTCCGAGGCTTCGCGGTCGATGATGGCTTCCACCGAGTCGGCGAGGCCGAGGCGCAGGGTCTGGCGGCTCGACATGACGGCAAGCGGTGCACTCATGGCGATTTCTTCCGCCAGGGCGCGAGCGGCCTGACGCTCTTCGCCAGGCGCGGCAAGCACATCCGCGAGGCCGATGCTCACCGCTTGCGCGCCATCGATACGCTGGCCGGTGGCGATCAACAGGGAGGCCATCTGCACGCCCACGACGCGCGGCAGCGTAACAGAAATGCCAAAGCCCTGGTGCATGCCCAGCCGATTGAAGTTGGCAGAAAAACGCGCTTTTTCGCTGGTGACGCGGTAGTCGCCCACCAGTGCCAGGCCCAGGCCGCCACCGATGGCGGCGCCTTCGACGACGACGATGATCGGCTTGGCCGTGCGGAACAGGCCCACGGCGTGTTTGTACAGCTGGCGGGGGAGGATTCTTTCACCGCTTTGCGCCAACCCGGTGAAGTCGGCGCCAGCGCAGAATGTCTTGCCTTCAGCCTGCAGGATTACCACGCGACAGCTCGGCAACTGGTCCAGATACGCCAGCGCGGCCAGCAGGTCGGTAATCAGTTCCTGATCGAAGAAGTTCAGCGGCGGCCGGCTGAATTCGAGGGTGGCGACAGGCCCCTGCAGGTCAAGGGTCAAGCCGCGGCCGGGATTGAAGGGGGCGGACGTAGTCATCAAGAGCTCCATAAGGCTGGGGGAAACCGACGGGATCAATGGCGCTTGATCCCGCTGCGTGAATGCTGATAGCTTAGTCGCTTGCTGGTCGACCAACAAGCGACGTTGGTCGACTGTCCCTAAATTTCAATGAGCAGAAACCATGCAGGCACTCGATATCAGGCCTTGTAGGCTGGACGCCGATGCGCAAGCGTTACGCACAGAAGTTCGTGCGTTTCTCGCCCAAGAGCTGAAGCACTATTCCCCGGCCGAGCGTGCCAAGGGGCTCGTCGGACTCGTCCCCGAGTTCACCCGCAAACTCGGCGAGCGCGGCTGGCTGGGCATGACCTGGCCCAAGCGCTATGGCGGCCAGGAGCGCAGTGCGCTGGAGCGCTATGTGGTGCTTGAGGAATTGCTCGCGGCGGGCGCTCCGGTCGGCGCGCATTGGGTCGCCGAACGCCAGAGCGGGCCGTTGCTGATCAAGTTTTCGCCAGAGGTCCTGGCCCCGCAGATCGTCCCGGGCATCACCCGCGGCGAGACGCTGCTGGCCATCGGCATGAGCGAGCCGGATGTCGGTTCCGACCTGGCGGCCGTGCGCACCCGCGCGGAAAAAACCGAAGGTGGCTGGATCGTCAATGGCAGCAAGGTCTGGACCTCTGGCGCGCACCTGGCCCACTACATGATCACTCTGCTGCGCACCGGACCGAAGGAGGAGGGCAATCGCCGCGCAGGCCTGTCGCAACTGCTGATCGACCTCAAGGCGAAGGGTGTGACCGTGCGCCCGATCTACAACATGCTCGGCGAGCATGATTTCAACGAAGTGTTCCTGGAGAACGTCTTTGTTCCCGATGATTTTGTCATCGGCGAATTGGGCAATGGCTGGCAGCAGGTCACAGCGGAACTGGCGCTGGAGCGCAGCGGGCCGGAGCGTTACCTGAGCTGTACCCAGCTGTACCTGGCCATGCTCGATGAGGCCGACCCGCAGGACAGCCGCCACGCCGTCAGCCTTGGTCGCCTGGCGGCGCGATATGCCGCCCTGCGCCAGATGTCCTTGGGCGTCGCCGGCATGCTCGCCCGGGGCGAAAACCCGGCCATTCCGGCGACGGTGGTCAAGGACCAGGGCGCCTTGCTCGAACAGGCGATTCCCGAAGTCGCCCACGATCTGTTCGGCGATCAGCGCGAGCCGGGCTCGGACCTCGACCAGGTGATGCGCTTCCTTACCCAGAGCGCGCCGTCTTTTTCGCTGCGTGGCGGCACCCGTGAAATTCTGCGCGGCATTATTGCCGGAGGCCTTGGACTGCGATGAATACAGCCATCAATCATCTGGGTGTCGACGATGGCACCCCATCGGAATTGCAAACCATGATCGCCGACAGCGTCGAGCGCCTGTTCGCCAAGGAGGTGACCCGTGAACTGCTTGAGCGCTTCGATGCCGGGCACGGCGACGATGAGCTTTGGCAGAGGGTCGTCGACATCGGCCTGCCCGGCGCGCTGGTTGCGGAAGCGGCGGGTGGCAGTGGCGCCAACTGGCTCGACGCCAGCCCGGTGCTGCACGCTATCGGCTATTGGCAGGCGCCTGTGCCGCTGGCGGAAACCATGCTCGGCGCAGCACTGCTGGCGCACGCCGGAATGGAGGTGCCGGAAGGTCCGATCACCCTGATTCAAGCGGGGCGCTTGGGCGACCTGCGCCTCGATCCGGATAGCCATCGCCTCGCCGGGCGCGCGATCAACGTGCCCTGGGCGCGCAGTTGTCGCTGGGCCGTCGTCGCCGATGGCGATCACCTGGCCTTGGTCGACCTGCGCCAGAGCGCCGTGACCCTGGCCGCCGGCAGCAATTTTGCCGATGAAGAGCGTGACACCCTGGTGTTCGGCAATGCCGACAGCCAGGCCATCGGTCGCTTGCAACTGGCAGGCCTGCAAGAACCGGTCTGGCATCTCGGTGCGCTAATGCGTGCCTGCACGCTGGTGGGCACCCTTGAAGCCGCGGTCGACAAGGCGGTGCTGTACGCCAATGAACGCACGCAATTCGGCAAGCCGATCGGCAAGCAACAGGTCCTGCAACAGTACCTGGCCCAGATGGCCGGTGCCACGGGGGCCGCGCGCATGGCGGTGCAGGTTGCCTTGCGCAGTGCCAGCGAGCTGTTCGATGGCACCTCAGGCGAGCGCAGCACCCTCGCGTTCGATATCGCAGTGGCCAAGGTGTGTGCCGGCGAGGCTGCGACCCTGGGCGCATCGGTGGCGCATCAGGTGCACGGCGCCATTGGTTTTACACATGAACACACCCTGCATTTTGCGACCCGCCGACTGTGGTCCTGGCGCGACGAGTTCGGCAGTGATGCACATTGGGCCAAGGTGCTGGGGCAGGCGGCCATCGCCGCAGGTTCCGAAGGTTTCTGGGCCGGGTTGACCGATCGAAGTTTGTGAAGCGCTGTTACTGACTCAGTCACGGTGTGGACGGGTTGCCGCTCACGCCAGCACAACAATAATTTTTCGAGGTTCATCATGAAAGCTGCCGTATTCCACACACCGGGTTCTCCCCTGACTATCGAGAACGTCGGGATCAGCAAACCGGGGCCGCGTGAAGTGCTGGTGCGCACTGTCGCTGTCGGTGTCTGTCACTCCGACCTGCATGTGGTCGACGGAATGTATCCGCATCCCGCGCCGGTGGTGTTGGGCCACGAGGCGGCCGGTATCGTCGAGCAGGTGGGCTCGGACGTGCGTACCGTCAAGCCGGGGGATCATGTGGTCACCTGCCTGTCGGTCTATTGCGGCCATTGTGCCCATTGCGTCACTGGCCACCTGTCGCTGTGCGTATCACCGGAAACCCGTCGCAGCAAGGGCGACGAACCGCGCCTGACCTATATCCAGAAACCCATGCCGCAATTTGCCAACCTGTCCGCCTATGCCGAACAGATGCTGGTGCATGAGCACGCGCTGGTTGCCATCCGCCGAGACATGCCGCTCGACCGTGCCGCACTGCTCGGTTGCGCCGTCACCACCGGCACCGGTGCGGTGTTTAACAGCGCCAAGGTACGCCCGGGTGAGACGGTGGCCGTGCTGGGTTGCGGCGGCATTGGCCTGGCGGCGATCAATGGTGCGGTCCTGGCCGGCGCCGGCCGCATCATTGCTATCGACATGCTCGATTCCAAGCTTGAGCTGGCCAGGCAATTTGGCGCCACCGATGTCATCAATGCGAAGGATGGGGATACGGTGCAGCAGGTCGTGGAGCTGACCCGCGGCGGTGTCGATCACTCGTTCGAATGCATCGGCCTCAAGCAGGCGGCCGAGCAGGCCTTCGGCATGCTCAAGCGCGGCGGTTGCGCGACCATCATCGGCATGATGAAGCCGGGTACCAAGCTGGAAATCGACCCTTTCCAATTGCTGCAAGCGCGGCGCATCCAGGGTTCCATCATGGGTTCGAACCGTTTTCCAGTCGACCTGCCGGCCCTGACCGACTTCTACATGCAGGGCCGACTCAAGCTCGACGAGATGATTTCCCAGCGCATCAAGCTGGAATACATCAACGTGGCCTTCGACGAGATGCGTCGCGGCGAGCTGGCGCGTTCGGTGATTGTTTTCGATCAGTGAGTGACGGCTAAGTAATCGGGCAGGGCTGAGCCGCAGAAGCGACAACTCCCTGGCCCCGATTGGTGTCGCGCCTTGAATCTCCCATTTCTGCCACCATCAGATACGCATCTCGCTTCGTGGCAATGACCGGCAGAGAGAGTCGAACGCAAAGTTACACGCAGGGCTGCTTTTGGCCGTTTTTTGCCGGTGCTGACCGGCTGCTTTGGGTCGCTTTATGCCTTTGCTGACAGGCAGCTATGGGTCTGATAGCCACCACCAGCCATTGTGACTGATCCACCCTTGTCTTCCCTCAACGTGGAGGACGAGCCATGAACACTGTTGCTAGATACCGCCATCAGCCTTGGAACAAGGGAAAGCTTGTCGGTCAGAAAGCCCCGCTCCGAGTCAGAGATATCTGGGCTATCCGAGTAAGACTTCAGCTTGCTGAGAAGACGCGTGATTTGGCGCTCTTCAACTTGGCCATCGATAGCAAGCTGCGTGCCTGTGACTTAACTAAATTGCGGGTCCGAGACATTGCCCATGGGGAGCATGTGTCGTCACGGGCCATCGTGATGCAGCAGAAAACTCAACACCCAGTGCAATTTGAAATCACTGAACAGACCCGAACGGTTCTGGAAGCGTGGATGCGCCAGGCGCATCTCCGCAGTGAGGATTTCTTGTTCCCGAGCCGGTTGCACGCTTCAGAGCATTTATCCACCAGGCAATACGCTCGAATAGTCAAAGCGTGGGTGACAACCATTGGCCTTGACCCAACCATGTATGGTACTCACACGCTACGGAGAACCAAGGCTTCGTTGATTTATCGCAGGACGAAGAACCTGAGAGCAGTTCAACTCCTGCTTGGTCATACGAAGCTTGAAAGCACTGTCAGGTACTTGGGAATCGAAGTCGATGATGCCTTGGAAATGGCAGAGCAGACGGAGGTGTGACCATTCACTGCGACGGTCGTGCCTGACCGTCGCTATCCGTCCCTATCCGTCCCTATACCAGTCAATTGTGTCTACAAAGTCAGGGGCCATTCCAATCAGAGGGCAGTCCTGGACCTCACTGAGTGATCTAAGACTGGCGTACCCTCATAATGGAATCTGTGATGGCTTGAGCATTTGTGTCCAGCGTTTCCATTGCCGATATCGCATTAGCGGCGACACTGCTGACCCCATTTTCTGACAGCCACTTGGTTATTTCTTCTATCGCTGCACATAGGGCGTGCTGGTTGTGGAGGAGCAATGTCAGAGCGTCCGCTGTGGCGATTTTGCAATTTGAGCTATCGGGCATGACAGTCGTCCTTGAGTAATGATGCCGGAAGCCTAGCTTATCTCGCCGTTGCCTTTCCCAGATCTACCCAGCTATTTGGATTCGACCTGACAGTCCTTTGGACCGAATTTGACCTCTACGTCCCTAGTTTATGATCGGCAGAGGTCGACCCGTAGCTGACGGTAGCGACAGGCAAAAAACGGCCGATTCTGTTGAAAAAGTAGCTCCCCTGTCTGACCTGCGGCAAAATTGCTTCATTGGCCGGCGGGGGATCACAGAGCATGATGGGACAGTTATCAAGTGGGCAGGAACGACTGTTTTACT
>Ga0160472_100364_pt1 | contig 40345 bp, 37 predicted proteins | sample HID1973M_E11MG_FD_108267 | JGI IMG/M metagenome (GOLD analysis project Ga0160472, IMG submission 108267) | Enriched mosquito-associated microbial communities from UW Madison campus, WI, USA - HID1973M_E11 MG | ecosystem: Host-associated > Arthropoda: Insects > Digestive system > Unclassified ... | reverse complement strand
GGCGAAGGCGGCTGCGAACCTTGCATCGAATTCAAGGGCCTCTTCGCTGGCAAGCCAGCTCCTACAGATGGGTAGGCCATATGCACCAACAGTGCAGGAGCCGGCTTGCCGGCGAAGGCGGCTTCGAACCTTGCATCGAATTCGAGGGCCTCTTCGCTGGCAAGCCAGCTCCTACAGATGCGCAGGCCATATGCACCAACAGTGTAGGAGCCGGCTTGCCGGCGAAGACGGCTGCGAACCTTGCATCGAATTCGAGGGCCTCTTCGCTGGCAAGCCAGCTCCTACAAAGGGTTCATGCGTTAATCAGCGGGCGGTGATTTTCCAGGCGCGATGGATTTTCGGGTTGCGGGCGAAATCCGGATCGAGGGTCTGGGCGGTGATTTCCTCTACCGCATAACGCTCGCCGAGGTTCGCCTCCAGCTCGAACTTGCGGAAGTTGTTGGAGAAGTACAGCACGCCGCCGGCCGCCAGCCGCGCCATGGCCAGGTCGATCAGTTGCACCTGGTCGCGCTGCACGTCGAACACGCCTTCCATGCGCTTGGAGTTGGAGAAGGTCGGCGGGTCGATGAAGATCAGGTCGTACTCGTCACGGCTGGCTTCGAGCCAGGCCATCACATCGCCCTGCTCCAGACGGTTCTTGTCGGAAAAACCGTTCAGCGACAGGTTGCGACGCGCCCAGTCGAGGTAGGTTTTCGACAGGTCGACGCTGGTGGTGCTGCGCGCGCCACCCTTGGCTGCATGCACACTCGCGGTGGCGGTGTAGCAGAACAGATTGAGGAAACGCTTGCCCGCGGCCTCTTTCTGGATGCGCATGCGCATCGGCCGGTGGTCGAGGAACAGACCGGTGTCGAGGTAATCGGTAAGGTTCACCAGCAGCTTGATCCCGCCTTCATTGACCTCGACGAACTTGCCCTGGGCCGCCTGGCGTTCGTATTGCTTGGTGCCGCTCTGCCGTTCGCGGCGTTTGACCACCACGCGGCTCTTGTCGATGTTCAGGGCCTGGGGAATCGCGGCCAGGGCATCGAACATGCGCGCCGAGGCTTTTTCCGGGTCGATGGATTTCGGCGCGGCGTATTCCTGGACGTGGACCCAGTCGTGATACAGGTCGATGGCCATGGAGTACTCCGGCATGTCGGCATCGTAGACGCGATAGCAATCAATGCCTTCACGCTTGACCCACTTGCCCAGCGCCTTGAGATTTTTCTGCAGGCGGTTGGCGAACATCTGCCCGCCTTCGCTCAGGCGCGGCTGCTCGATCACCGGCGCCGGTGCCGGCGCTGGTTTGATCGGGTTACCGTTCTTGTTGAACTTGCGTTCCTGCGGCTCGTCCGGCGTCTGGTCGTAAGCGGCTTGTTCGCGCTCGACCTGGCGTTGTTCCGGGGTCCGGCGCTCGCCGGTGACGAATTGATCGGGCAGCACCTTGATCAGCAACAGCTTGCACGGCAAGGCGCCGTTCCAGAACGAATACTGCTTGTGACTGCGGATACCCATGCGCTTGCCCAGGTCCGGCGCGCCGGTGAACACCGCAGCCTCCCAGTTCAGGCAGGCCTGGCGCAGGCGTTCGCCAAGGTTCTGGTAGAGGTAGAGCAGGCTCGCCTCATCGCCCAGACGCTCGCCGTACGGCGGGTTGCAGATTACCAGGCCTTTCTGGTTCTGGTCCGGGCGCGGCTCGAACGTCGCCACTTCGCCCTGGTAGATCTTGATCCACTCGCTCAGGCCCGCGCGCTCGACGTTGTTGCGGCCCGGTTGAATCAGGCGTGGGTCGGCTTCATAACCGCGAATCCACAGCGGTGGCTTGGCCAGGCCGGCCGCCGCACGCTCGGAGGCTTCTTCGTGGAGTTTTTTCCACAGGGCCGGCACGTGGCCGAGCCAGGCGGTAAAGCCCCACTGTTCGCGGCGCAGGTTCGGCGCGATATCGGCGGCGATCATCGCGGCCTCGACCAGGAAGGTACCGACACCACACATCGGGTCAGCCAGAGCGCCGCCTTCAGCGGCGATACGCGGCCAGCCGGAGCGGATCAGGATCGCCGCCGCGAGGTTTTCCTTCAGCGGCGCCGCGCCCTGCTGCAGGCGATAGCCGCGCTGGTGCAGGCTGTGGCCGGACAGGTCGAGGGACAGGATGGCTTCGCCACGGTCCAGGCGCAGGTGGATGCGCAGGTCCGGGTTGAGCTTGTCGATGGACGGACGGTCGCCCTGCGGGGTGCGCAGTTTGTCGACGATGGCGTCCTTGACCTTCAGCGCGCCGAAGTGGGTGTTATCGATCCCCGAGCCATGGCCGCTGAATTCGACGGCCAGGGTGCCGTCATTGAGCATATGGTCTTGCCACTCGATGTCCAGCACGCCGTGGTACAGGTCTTCGGCGTCCTTCATCTGGAAGCGCTTGAGTACCAGCAGCACCCGGTTGGCCAGACGCGACCACAGGCACAGGCGGTAAGCGGTTTCCATGGTGGCCATGCCGCGCACGGCAGAGGTGTGCTCACGCGCTTCTTCAAGGCCAAGCCCGACGGCTTCCTCGATCAGCAGGCCTTCAAGGCCTTTGGGGCAAGTGAGGAAGAGTTCAAAACGATCGGACATGGGAGTTCCAGAACCTTTAGCTGAGCGACCGGGCAACGCATTGCCGGTCCGGTTTTCAATCAGGCGCTTTTCTCGAAGAGCGCCCGCGTGGCACGAAGGTGTGCCGTTCCACCCCTGCTGCCCGGTTAAATGAGCTTAGATGCAAAGACAGATAAAAAAGTTGATGCAACAAAATGACAAAGATCGACCCTTCGTCGAATAGTCGTCCGTGGCAACGGGAGCCATTCTCACTAAAGATGAAGCCCATCATTTTGCCGGGGGGCCGATCATACCGGGGTTTAGCTAACCTTGAAGGATTAAACATCAGGTTACTTAGTCCCTTAGCACCTGAATGGTTACGTCCTTATGACAAAACGATCATTCCCTCGATGTGACGCATTGGTTAGAACTCAACACAGGTTGGCGGCGCAATGACGCCAACACCTTGGCTCGTCACGCCGGCAACGAGCCCCAACGGCAGAGTTTTTCTGCCAGACCTCGATAGAGGTCAACGCGATGTATACAGTCAACAAGTGAGGGCAACACCCTATGAGAAGACTTAAGCGTGATCCGTTGGAAAGAGCATTTTTGCGCGGATATCAATATGGCGTTGGTGGTAAATCCCGTGAGCTTTGCCCATTTACTCTACCGTCGGTACGTCAAGCCTGGATCAATGGCTGGCGAGAAGGACGCGGCGACAACTGGGACGGTATGACCGGCACTGCGGGAATCCACAGACTCAACGAACTTCACGCCGTCGGCTAACACACAGGGCACACACTGAAACACGACAATCTGATTTTGTACTGAATTAACCACGCACGTCCCATCCGGACGGCGGGCTACGGCCCAGGGGCTCCTTTAAAGGGGCCCTTTTTTATGATGCCTCAAACACAATCCCCGTAGGAGCTGCCGCAGGCTGCGATCTTTTGATCCTGGTTTCAAAAAACAAGATCAAAAGATCGCAGCCTTCGGCAGCTCCTACAGGGACAGGGTTAGCGCAGGGCGGCGATCGCGTCTACCGACTCACGAATCAATGCCGGACCCTTGTAGATGAAGCCCGAATAGATCTGCACCAGGCTCGCACCCGCACTGATTTTCTCCGCCGCATGCTTGCCTTCGGTGATCCCGCCCGCCGCGATGATCGGCAGTTGCCCACCCAGTTCCGCTGCCAGCACTTTCACGGTGTGGGTGCTCTTGTCGCGCACAGGCGCGCCGGACAAACCACCGGCCTCGTCACCAAACTCCATGCCTTCGACGCCGACGCGGCTCAGGGTGGTGTTGGTGGCGATGACTGCGTCCATACCGGTTTCGATCAGCGCCTGTGCCACCTGCGCGGTTTCTTCATCGGTCATGTCCGGGGCGATCTTGATCGCCAGCGGGACGTGCTTGCCATGGCGCAGCGCCAGTTCGGCGCGACGCTCGGCCAGGTCGGCGAGCAACTGCTTGAGCGAATCACCGAATTGCAGGCTGCGCAGCCCCGGGGTGTTCGGTGAGCTGACGTTCACCGTCACATAGCTGGCATGGGCGTAGACCTTGTCCAGGCAGATCAGGTAGTCGTCCACCGCGCGCTCGACCGGCGTATCAAAATTCTTGCCGATGTTGATGCCCAGCACGCCCTTGTACTTGGCTGCTGCCACCCGTGCCAGCAAGTGATCGACGCCGAGGTTGTTGAACCCCATGCGGTTGATGATGGCTTCGGCTTCCGGCAGGCGGAACAGGCGCGGCTTGGGGTTGCCCGGCTGTGGACGCGGGGTGATGGTGCCGATTTCGACAAAGCCGAAACCCAGCTGCGCGAAACCGTCGATGGCCGCGCCGTTCTTGTCCAGACCGGCCGCAAGTCCCACCGGGTTGGGGAAGTCCAGGCCCATGACGGTCACCGGCACCTTTGCCGGCGCCTTGCACAACAAGCCGTTGAGCCCCAGACGCCCTCCCGCGCCGATCAGGTCCAGGGACAGATCATGGGAAGTTTCCGGGGAAAGTTTGAACAACAGCTGACGGGCCAGGGTGTACATGGGCAGGTCGGACTCAAGGCTACGAAAAGTGGGGGCGATTATAGCCGGGCGGAAGGTGGCGGGCGAGAAACTCTGCGATTGGACTGCGCAGCGCTCGCCCGCCACCCGGGACATGGCTATCGACTCTTCAAGTCAAGTTGCAGGTTTGGCGAAAACGGCACTCTGGGAGCAGCTCCAGATGAATGGAAAGTAGATGAGCATCAACATGCCCATCAGACAGACATTGAGGATATGACCCTGGGTGTTTTCGCCATGATCGGTTGTCGCCAGCGCAACGGCCGCGGCCCCCACGACAAGATTAATGGCGTGAAAGGCCGAAGTTCGCGACGCGGTGACGTTCAACAGCGCATCCCCAAGCTGCCCCGCCGTCGGCAGGCGCACCCCGGCGCGCACTTCAAGGACACTTCGCTGTAGCGATTCGGGGTCAACCCATGCCGGCTCCAGCCCCGCCGACGGCGACAACAACGGCCAACTGCGGCATAAAAGAGAGATGACATCATCGATGACCGCGCCAACCCCGTTGAGCGCACCGGCGATGACATCGGCCCCCAGGCTCAGCCCCAGCCCCGCCGCTGCGCGCCCTGGACCACTGACGGGCATCAAGGCTGCGAGTTCCGCCAACAGAAATTGCACGGTGCCGAAGGCCACTGTGGTGACCCCGGTTGCCTGGGCCGTAATGGCGCCTGCGTTGTTGTTCAACGGAAAGAAGGCATTGCACAGATCCCGGGCGACGGTATACACCGTCGTATTGATCGCACTCGTGAGCATCGAGTCTGATGCCCCCGTCAGATGCGCCGCGATCAGTGCGCCCATGGTGATGCTCGCCATGCACACCCGTCCCAGGCGCGTCTGCAGATTCGCGGTGCCGGCGCCCTCGTCGCGCAGCGCCCCCATCAAGCTCAATGCCGGACCGATCATGGTGATGGCCGCTACGTTCCAGGCCTGAGAAGCCTGGGGCGAGTCGCCTTCGCGGATCGCCTGCTCCACATAAAAGCCGACCACCTGGCGCAGTACCGTGGTCAGCGTGACGATCAGGCCGGTGCGTGCGCCGACGTTCAGCAGATTGAGCGCCGACCCCCTGGCACTGTCCAGCCACTCCAGGCCCGCCGTGAGGACCGCCTGCATCCTGCTTTCACGGGTTTGCCCGCTCTGCATGGCATTGAGCTCGGTGGCTCGGGCGAGCACATCGCCAATGGGCGAACCCGCGCCCGCCAGTCCATCCTCGATGAACACCCGTACATCTTGCGCAATGCGCTGATCCGACTCCCCCAACCGTTCATGGGCACTGCGCAACTCGTCGTCAGTTCTGCGTCCGAGCAAGGTCATCCCCGCGCCAATTTCCCTTGGCGAGCCTAATGCCCGCGCTGTGAAATTCGGTCCAGCAAGATCAAGGGCCTCGATCAACTGGCTGCTGACCGTGCGGATCGAAGTTGTGTTGGTGCTGCCCGAAGCAGCAGAAATACTGGTAAGCGATCCGCTCACTGAATTAATCATCGTCTTCTCTCTGAATGTGAAAACCTGCCTTCCAAAGCCTTTCAGCTCTACTCACCACTCGCTCTTTTCCCAGGCCTCGTCGTCCATCGACTGGAACACCTCGCGGGTCCAGGCCTGGACGAATAGACTCAGGCTGAACGCCATTCCATTGCCCTGTTCGCCGACGCCCTCCTCTTTGGCACCCAGCACACGCGACTCCAGCGTTTCGACCACCGAAACGCCCTGAATCGGCTGTCCGCTTGATGTGGACTCAATCTTCATCACACACCGTCCGGGTACTGCCGAAGGTCGAACACAGGTCGTTGAGTACGTCCCGGGAAGCCTGATCCAGGGTGCGCACCGATGCCGGCAGATTCGTCAGGCGGGCCAGCAATTGCGGCTCCAGTCGCTGGCAGTTCGCTTCGATGTCGAACTCGAGCAGTTGATCGCCCAGGCGCAGCACATAACGCTCCTCGGGTTGATAGTCGAACACCAGGCTGCCCGGCCAATGCGACTGCAGGCGTTGCCGCAGCTCGTGACCACGAGACTTGCAGCGCAACGGCAGCAAGACCTGCAATGCCGCGGCGGCATCACGACGCTGTTGCGCCAGCCAGCGTTCCAGCATCTCGTCCAGCCACTGATCGCCGCGCAACAGTTCACCCAGCAGCTGCCGTGCGGCCCGGGCCAGATCGTCACGCAAGTGCACGCCGAACACCTGGCCTTCGCGCATACCGCACGCCAGGTCCGCCGCCGCTCGCAAGACACCTTCGGCATAACCTTCCTGAAAGCCTCTGGCTCGAATCGCCCCGGCCTCGGCTTGCGCCTGGTCGACGCACTCCCGGGCGCGGCGTTGCGCCTGTTGCTGCAAGGCCCGCCGCTGTCGTGCGGCGGCAATGTCTGCGCCCGCCACGCGGGCATCATTTGACTGCGGCACGTCAGTCAGGGGCCGGATAACGTCGAGCATGCTGCACCGCCATGAAAAAGAGGGTTGTATCGGGTTGAGTCACCGGCCAGCGCCGATGCAGATCGACCACTTCAACGGAGAACTGCAACAGCAGCCGGGCGAGCAGGCGCGGCGAGATAGCGTCGTGCCACCCCCCCAGGGCGTTCAAACCCGCGGCTTCGACCTGGGGCAGGATCGCGCAGGACAGGTCCATCGACAGGGTGTCCCGCCGTCCCGACTGACCGACAGCGAACCTGCGCACCGCCTGGGGTAACTGTCGCAGGACGCCGCCCCGGGCCAGGTTTGGCAACAGTCGATAAGCCCCCATCAGCAAGGCGATGTAGGGCAACTGGTGCCATTGGCGAAGCCACAGGCAGGCCAGCGCAGTCGGTGATGCGGCAGGCCATGGGCCCGGATCGATGCCTTCTACCAGTATCCGGTTGAGCACGCGCCGGGCCTCTGGCCCCTGAAAATCATCTGGCAGGCTCAGGCGCTGCGGATGCAGATAGTCCAGCGGCGCGCCGATGATGCCGGGCAAGTATTCACGGTTCGGCATCACGCCTCCCTGTTTTCAACTGCCACCAGGCCCAACACCCTCCCAGCGCCAGCAACACGCCCGCCAGCAGCGTCAGCAGCCACACGGGCCGGCTATTCCCCGGGGCGCCCGGTACCGACGGCGCGATGTGCTGAGTCGGTGAACGACGGGACAGCACCACGGAAATGTTTTCGTACTCAACGGCGGCAAAGCTGTTTTTCAGGAAGCGCTTGATGTCGGTGATCAGCAACTGCGGATCGCTGTCGCGCTCGTAAGTGGCGATGGCCGAGAGATGAATGGGCACTGCCTTGCGGCCACCCTCCCCGGCATCCAGGTCGTAGCTGACATGCACGCGCGCGGACACCACGCCTTCCAGCACAGCCAATGACTGTTCCAGGCGCTGTTCCAGCGCCGAGTACAGCCGGGCCTTCTCGGCGCGGGGCGAGGCCACCAGCGAGTCGCCCGGAAACATCTGCGCCACTTCCAGCCGCGGCCGGGATGGCAGCGAATACAAGTTGAGCAAATCGACGGCCGCGGAAAAATCCACCTGGTTGAGGGTCACCCGGTACCCGGTCTTGCCGCCGTCGACTTTCGTCGCCGCAATGTTGTTGCGTTGCAGCAACGCAAGTACCTCGTTGGCTTGCTGCTGATCCAGCCCCTCGAGCAGGCTCGGCTGGCGACAGCCGAGCAAGGCCAGGCAGACAAAAACCAGCAACGTGCCGCCCTTCATGACGCACGCAGCAGGGTTTCGGCCGTACCCACCGCCTTGCGTACCAACAGGTTGAGCAAGTTGATATCGACGTTGTATTGACCCATCCGCTCCTGCAACTGTGCCAGGGCTTGCGGGCTGGTGATCTGCGGGCTTTGCGCCAGTTGCTCGATCGACGACACCTCTGCCCCACTGCCGACGGCGGCGTTGGCAAAGGCATCGATCAGGCGATCTTCCAGGGACACCAGCGGACTCTCCTGCGGGTCGCCAAGCCCGGCGATGAGCGAATGAGTGAGCGTTTGAACAAGCATGTCATTACCCCGAAAAATGGCCATCGGGCAGCCCCGATGACCGGTGTGAACGGCGGATGTCAGCGCGCGGCCTGGATGATCGCCATGTCGATGTCCTTGAAGCCCTTGATCGTGTTGGTCTGGGCGTTGCGAAACACCGTGTAGGAGGAGAACGCCGTTTGATAGGCGGCGAGGAATCCCGGATCCGACGGATTCGATCGCAACTTGTCCAATGCTTCGTCCAGTGCTGCCTGGAGTTTCACGGCGCCGGTTTCAAACGATTGGGCCTGACGTCCGAGAAAGTCATCGGGGAAAGCGATCGGGTTACCGATTTCTGCCATGGGTCACCTATTGGATTTGTGCTGGAAAATGCCAGGAAGACGAAGTCGTCTTGATGTAGCCCTGGGGGCCGGTTTGGAATGATTTGCCCTTGAGCGCATCATCCTTGAGCTCGACAGCGAAGTTCACGTAGCGATCTCCCCACTGTCGGTAGAACCCGTTGACGTACTGGCGCACTGCGGCCAGTTCGGAATCCTGCAGGTTGCCACCGACGACAAAGGTGACACTGTCGCGGTGTTCAGCCCGACTGAATGGCAGCGAAAGACGCTGCAAACCTTCTTCGGCCCGATTGGCCAGCACCTGGTCGTCCTGTTCCTGAACCACCACCTCCCGGGCATAGGGAGCCGCCTCGAGCAAAACCGCGAGCAGTGCGGTTTGGTCGGCGGGCGACAGGGCATCGCGTCGGGCACTCAGCGTCAAACGGGGTATCGCAGGGTCCTGGAGGTCCAGGGCATGCCAGACCAGTTGCGGATCATGCGCGGCCAGTACCTGCTCCAGACGCCGGCGTTCCTGGTCCATCACCAGCACCTGGCCGGTGGCCTGCGGATGGCGCATCAGCACCTGGCGACTCCAGTCGGCATCCCGTTCGCTGGACACGAACACGTACACGCCATTGTCCCGACCGTGCACCACCCGGGTTTCGGCACTGGCACCGTTGATCAAGGCACGGATATCGGCCTGGGGTGTCGGCTTCGACGCGGGCAGCGACCACACGCCCAAGGACGTCAGCAACAGCGCCAAGGCCGAGCCGGGCACGGCCCACCTCGCGGTAGCCGATCGTTTCAAGCCCTGTAGCGGTGTGAAACCGCTCACGGGTTCCTGGCGTTGGAAAAGCGCCGGCGCCCAGGGTTGTTCAAGGCTGCGCAGGGCGATTTTCAGGCCGCCAATCTGCTCGATGCGCTGAAACGGACAATCGCGTGTATCGCCTGCGTCATCAAGCAGCCGCAAGGTCACGCCGTCCTGCCGCCCGCTGTCGAGCAACACCTCGAAGTTGCATCCCTGTTGATCCAGCGGGACGAAAATGGCGTCTTCGGGGATGCCGACCGCCAGACCCGCGGTTTCCAGCAGATCGACCGGCGCGACGATAAACAGTGACCTGCGCTCGGTCAGCGGAAATTCGCAACCTTGCAACGGGCCATTGAATATGCGCAGCACGCAGGGCTGCAGGGGGGCGGTCGTCTCAGCGGTCACCGTTCACGCTCCAGGGACTGTTCGAGCGTCCATCCTAGGAAGATCTGCCCTGTGGTTCCTGATCGAATTCTGCTGATTTCGCCTGTCGGCGATCAGAATCCGCGCGGCCATTCATACTCGGCAGCGGTGGTGTTCGAATGTCAGCAGTTTTCCATTGACCTGTGAGGTTTGCCCAACCTTGCGCGCGGCAGACAATGCATTGATCCCCAGGCTGATACGCGCCTGGAAAATCTTTGCGCGCATGCATTCCGGGTCATCGTTCAAGCAGCGTTCAAGGCTCTGCACCGCCTGCTCGTTGCGGCGCCAGAACCAATGATGCCAGGCATGGAAGTAATGGACTTCGGCCTGATCAGCGCTCAACAGGCAGCGCCGGAAGAGGACGTTCGCCGCATCCTCACAGCCGCGCAGACTGGTCAGCAAGGCCAGGCGCGCAAGCACTTGCGGGTTGCCGGGATCCAGCGCCAATGCCCGGGATGTCGCCGAATGCGCCTGGGCCACTGCATGCTCGTGCTGCCCCGGATCGAGCATGGCCAGCCCCAGCCAGGCATCCACCAGACCGCACCAGGCCAATGTGTAGTTGTCCGCCAGTTGCAGGCAGTGGCGAAACTGCACGAGCGCATTGCGCAGGCTGTGCGCCGTGTGCTCGCGCACGCTGCACAAGCCATTGAGATAGGCCACCGCGGCCGGGTAAGAAGAACAGGCGTTGCTCACCGGTCGCAACCCCGGCAGGCGCTGCACGATCAGGCAAGTCAACTCCTGCAGCGCTTTTCCCGGATCCCGGGCGTCCAGCGTCTGCCCACGAATAAGGGCATGGTCACTGGCGCGAATCAACTCGACCGACCAACACCGTTGCTCGGCCTGACGGATGCAACGTCCGCTCACGTAATAGTCGGCGGCCAGATGCCCGATCATTTGCCGCACGTCCATCGGCGAGCCATGGGCCATCAAGCCCGAGGGAATGACACGCAATATCTCGCCGTACGCCGTGGTCAAATGACGGATCATGGCATCCTGAAGGTCCAGCGCCTCGGATTCTTCCACGCCACGAAACGGCAAGACGGCCAGCGTCGGCACATCGAACCGCTCCGGGCCGGGAACCTCGAGCGTCACCACCGGACAGGTGAAACGATAACCCTGACCGTAGATCGTCGCGATGTATCCCTTGCCGTCCTTCAGGAACTTGCGCAACGCGTAAATGCAACGGGTCAGCGACTCCTCGGCGGCATCGGTCTCGGGCCATACGCTGGAGAGCAATTCGTCCTTGCTGATGACCGTTCCCGCCGATTCGAGCAGCAGACGCAGCACGCTCAACTCTTTGGGTGGGAGATTAATTCCTGTGTTGTCTCGCATCAGCGTTCCATCGCTTTGCAATAACCAGCGGTCAAAGGCAAATGACCTGCCCGGTGCTCGAACAGTGGCACTGTGCATACTCGAAAACATCTCTATAGAAATTTACTGAAACGCAACCAGGCCTCTGGTCGAGGAGATTCAGGATGCAGCGCTTGACTATAGAAAGTTATGCAAAGTTAAACCGCAGGACGGCAGCTAACCATTTGTCGATAACTCACCACCACCTGTAGGAACTTTCCTGGCGCTTTCAACGGCCCGCTTCACCCCATCGCAGATGTCCACGACCCGGCGCCACTGCGCGACCACTTCCACGGGCAAATCGATGGAAAACCGTTCATTGAGCGCGATCACGACCTCGATGACCCCGATGGAATCGATGTACAGATCCTCGACCAGTCGCGCCCCCTGCTGTATGGCTTGCGGCGCAATCGGCAGATGTTCTGACAACACTTCAACAACCTGGCATTCAACCGTTTTCATTTTCAACATTCCTGTCCGGCACAAAACGGCACAACCCCGGAAAAGTCCGGGGTTGTGCTGCTGGTGCAGTTATAAACGAGTTAAAACATGGGTGCCCGTGACTTCAGAAATGCAACATCGCCTTGAGCATGTCTGCGTACTGGCTGAGGTGCGAAGAGAGGGTTTTGTTGAAGTTGTCGTGGTAGGAATTGGCATTCGAATACTTCTGCGTATAAGACTGCAGGGTATTTTTCATGCGTTCTTCCTGAGCATTGAAGCCGGTTTGCCAGGCCTGGAACCTGGCGGTATCCCAGGTGACCGAGCCGTCTGCCGGCAAACTGCCAAGCATGGTCGACAAAGGCGTCGTGTCCATGACCACAGAGAAGCTGCCGTCCTTTTTTTCCAACAGGCAACTGTCAGGCAGGTTCAGGGCCTTGAGCCATTTTTTCGCCTCCTCCTGGCTCACGCCTGGCTCACCGGGAGCAGGAAACAGCACCGACTTCGGCGGCGCACTGTAGTCGTCCATCAGTTGTTGCAAGGCCGCTTTCAATGCGCCGACATTCAACTTGATCTCTTTTCCCTCGTTGGCGCCCTCGATCCAGTCTTTCATTTTCGCGGTAATGCGATCGTTGAACGCGGAGAAGAACCCCGAATACGCCTCGATGATGTGCGAGTAGACTTCCAGATAGCCTTTCTTGATCAGGTCGATGAGGTCGCGCAGCCTGGCGAAGAAATCGTTCGATGCCTTCGGCCCGACATCGACCCTGTCCGCGATCGCGTCAGGCAATCCGCTGTTTTTGAGGTCGAGTAGTGTTTCCCGTTGCCGGTCATCGAGGCGCTGACGCTCCGGGGTCGCGAGTGTTTCCCTGACAAGTGCATGCAAGTCCGCAGACTGTCGCAATCGCAGATCGCGTTTCTGTGAGTCTGCCACTTTATCGCCGGGCGCCTGTGCCAGGTCACGACTCAGCGCTGTCACCGTCTCACTGAGCAACTGCCCGGTGGACAGCGCGGGATGAACGGTTGCAGGCACGTCCTGAAGCGACGGAGACTCAAGACCTGCGACAACGTCCTGCGGCGGGCTGACCGCCGATGGAGATATAGATGGCGAGATGTTCATGTTGCTCCCCCTCCTCAGCTGCTGATAGCGCGAATAACCTCAGTGCGCGATTGAAAGAGCTGCATGACGATTTCCATCAACTTCTGCAGCAACGCGGCGTCTGCCGAGTCTTTCTTTCCGGTCTCCTCACTCGTGCTCTTTTGCGCGTTCTGTGAGCTTTGCTGCAGCACCTCCTTTTCGCGGGCGGCATGCTCGCCGAGACGCACCAGGCTGGAAACCACCTGACTCAGGCTCATGACAATGGCATTCAGCGCACGGCCGATTTCAAGGCGCTTGTCGATGCTTTTACTGCTGGACGCGCTCAACAGTTCCGAGGTTTCCCGTACGTTCTGCGCCTTGAGGATCTCGGCGTCGAACCAGGCCTGTTCCTTGGGAGTCAGCGTGGCGCCCTCGGGTTTGAAGTCGACGGTGGTTGTCCGGCCAAAATCATCGAAGGTCTTGATCTTGTAGGTCGTTTCCGGATTCCAGTCTTCACGGGCGCGGTCAAGCTTGAGGTCGCGTTCAAGGAGGGTGGCGTCCAGGGCCGTCTGCTTGTGCATGCCGATATCGGCATGTCTGAGCGCCTGGCCCTGCAGGGTCTTGTACAGGGCAAAACCGGCGACCAGCCCCGAGATGACGGCGTTGGCAATGGAGGTGAACACGGCCGCCTTGCCCCCTTCCATGATCGCCGCGCCCTGCATCTTGCCGGCCTCTGAGGCCATGAGCGTAAAGTACCCGCTTTTTTCCGCGTTGATCACCCGTGAAACGTTCAGGGCAATAATGGCCGAGATCAGTACGTTGGCGTGTTTCTCCCAGGCGCCGGGATCAAACGCCAGTTCCTTGCGTTCTTCCTTGTTGAGGGCAACGTTCGAAGCTTCGACAAGGTCTTGCTGGTCTTGGGTGGTGGGCTGGTAGCCATTGATCGAGCTTTCCAGCGCCGCCGCCGTCGGTGGTGTGAAAGCGTTGTTCTGAAGTATTTGCTGATCGGCGATCGCGTTGAGGACGGTTGACCCGGCAAGAGGCTTGTTCCTCGACTCCTGTACAGCCAGTTCGCCCAGGCCGGCATCGATGGCCGGTTCCTGTGCCAATGTACGAGGAATGCTGGTCGGGAGGGTGTTTATCGACGACATGGTGCAACTCCTTTTTTATGAACGGATTCAGACGTTTTGAATCATCTTCAGGCGAGTGAAATGGCTGTTCTTCAGATCGGCGAACAGTTGCTCGATTTGCCGGGAGCGGTCCCTTATGACCTGGCCGTAGTCTTCGAGCAGGCGAGTGAGGAAGCTGGTGATTTCTTCACTGATCGCCATGCGTACCCGCACATCGGCCAGGTACCCGGCAGCCTTGGACTGATGCAGGCTGCTGGCAAACTGCAACCCGCCCGGCACCGCGACGCCGGCAAACTCGACAATGGACTTGATGAACTCCAGGTTGGCGACGTAGCGAGCCAGGGACACGGCGTCGGCGCCACGGGTGAGGACGCTGCGCAGTTGGGTCAGCAACTGGGTCAGCGTGTTGCCCATTGAGGTTGCCACCTGCTTGAGTGTCTCAACCGCTGCCGGGGCCACCTGGGCGACCACCGATGCCAGCTTCGACGAGATGGCGCCGATCATCGGCCCGACCACTTGAACGCCGACAACGACGGCCAGTGCGACACCGGTCAGCGTTGCCACCACCCCGAGGATGGGACCGGCGATGCGTGCAACGTCCTTTGCCGCTTCAGGGTCGACCCCCAGGAAAAGCAGGACATCGGTCACTGCCTTGGTGAACCACTCGATGGCGTCCTGCATCAAATCCATCAAGGGCTTCAAGGCTTTGGCCATGAGCGATTCCCCGGCAGCGGCCTCGTAGATATTGTCTGCGGCGAGCAACGCCAGGCCGATCGCAGCGGTCGCGATCCATGCGGGGGTGGGCATCACAATCGCAAGGGCAACCGATAATGCAACGATCACGCCGCCAATGACTTTACCGATGCAGCCCATGGTTTCCTGCAGCGCCTGGGCCTTGCTGACTTCCTCCAGGTACTTGTCCGACTCCAGCTCCATGTGTTCCTGAAGCCTGGCCTGCAACTCCAGGAAAAGATCCTGGTTGAGTTCCTGCTTGTTCTGCGCCGACTCGCCGAGCATTTCGATAATCTTCAGGCGGTTGAGCAGCGCCTGTGCACTGCTGCTCAGCGCCTTGTCACGGGATTCCTTGAGTGCGGGACTGCTGGCTGCGCTCTCCTGCACGGTCGCGGCCTGGGCGGCCACGGCGGTGGCTGCGCTGTTGGCGATGCCGATCAGTTGCAAATGGGCATCGGTGGCTGTTTGCAGGGATTGGGTCCCGGTCGCCAGGTCGCCCTTGAGCCGGTCGTGGCGGGCCAGCGCCTGGACATGTTCGGGAGCGTCGACATCCAGTTCGGCCAGACGGATTGCGCTGGCATCGAACTGGGCCTGTAGCTGGCGGAGTTGCCCATTGAGCTTGAGCAGCTCCTCCTGACTACTTCCGACTTGCGCTTCAGCGGTGATGAACGAATCAACGGCGGCGGCGTAACCGGCAGAGATTTTTTCCAGGTGTTCCTGCTTGCCCGCCGCGATGTTGCGCACCATCGCCAGGCGACTTTTCAGCTTCTCGCCGTCGACATCGCCAAACAACTCGCTGAGCATCGCCATCAACAGCGTGAATTTATCAACACGGGTGTCGGAATGGGTGGCAGGTGCCTGCAACTGTGGCTTGCCGGAGACATCGACGCGCGTTCCCTGATGTTCGTAGCTCACCGATAACGCGGTGGCCAGGGCTTCCTGTCCCATCTTCTGATAGTCCGGGGTCCTGGCCACCTCGCTGGCAGCCCTGGCGTACTTTTCAAAGGCCTCGGTACGACCCGGCAGGCCCTGAAAAGCCGGGTTGGATGTCCGTCCAATGTCACTCATGCTCAGTCCTCCAAAGGATCTGGTGTGTCCATGGAAGCCAGGGTGTCGAGATACACCCGGGCCTGTTGCCGCAATGAGTCTTCCCCGGACTGTTCGAGCACATACTCGAAACACAGCCTGGCCTTGCCGATCCGCCCCAGTGCCAGCTGGCACTGGCCGGTGTACAGCATCGGGCGCCAATCGCTCTTGCCCTGGGCGAAGGCAATCGCGTACAGGTCAATGGCTTTCTGGTGGTTGCCCTTGAGTTGATGCACCGCTGCCAGGCCCATCCAGTACTGGCTGTTGTAGAAGTCGTAGATGCACAGGAAGTGGAAAAACTTTTCCGCGTCGTCCAGCCGCCCCTGCTCATAGAACTCGAAAGCGAAGGCATAGAGACCGCCCATGTCATCGTCACTGATGCCCTGCACATCCTTGAGCGGCGCTCCGCCGAGCACCGCATCGACGATGGCCAGCACGGTCTGTTCGTCGGGTTCGTTATCGCGACTCATGAATCACACTCCTGATAAAGCGTCAGCTGCGCTGACCCCTGCATTGAGCCAAAGCGCTGGGGCGGGCGCTGCCAAATAGCGCTCACGCCGACGTCTGGAAATAAACAACGATCAGGCCTGTTCAACTTGTTCAAGCCAGATCAGCAGGCGCAGGACTTCTTCGATTTCCTGCACCTGAAGGAAGCTGTAGCGCTGGTGGGTCTTGTAGATCCGCCGCGCCAGGGCGATGTCGTTGACCACCGGCACCCCGACTTCCCGGGCGTAGGCGCGCACCGCCAGGGCACGCTGATTGGTTTCCATCAGCGAAATGAACGGCAGCAAGGTAATTTCCGGGCGGAAGTACACACCGATAGCGATGTGCGTCGGATTGGCGATGATCATCCGCGAGCTGCGCACGTCGGACTTGACCTGCTCCGAGAGCAGCTCCAGGTGCAGGTCCCGGCGCCGTCCCTTGATCTGCGGATTGCCGTCCTGCTCCTTGTGTTCACGCTTGACCGAGTGCAGGTCCATCATCTGTTCCTTGATGTACAGCCAGTACTCGCACACGGCGTCGAGCACCACGATCAGCAGGATGCAGGCAAGGAACGCGAGCACCAGCACCAGCAACAAATGCCCCCAGATCGCGAACAGGTCCGGCGCCCGGGCAAACAGTTGCGCAAACAGCAGCTGTCGCTGGGTCAGCCAGACAATCCACAGCGCCATGGCGAAGCTGCCCAGGTAAAGCAGCGCCTTGACGCAGTCCTTGACGGTGCGCAGACTGAAGAGTTTTTTGAAGCCATTGATCGGGTTCAACGCACCGAGGTTGAGCTTGAGGGCCTCGCTGGCCAGGGCGAAACCGCTTTGCAGCAAGGCCGGCAGCGCACTGCTCAGGACACACACCAGCAGCAACGGCAGCAAGGCCTTGAGCCCGACCCACACCAGCAGCGCCGAGTACGCTTGCAGGTCGGCGTCGAAGTCTCGGGCAATGATGCGCCGGTAGACCTCCATCACTTCCATCAACGAACTGTTGAACACCATCCAGGCAATGCCGCACAGGGTCAGGCAGGTGACCACCAGGTCCCTGGCCTTGAACGTCTGGCCCTTGCGTGAGGCATCGCGCAGGCGCCTGGCGGTGGGTTTCTCAGTCTTCGAAGCGCTGGACGACATCGGCGGCCTCCCCGTCCGTGCCCAGCCAGGCTTCCAGCCCCAGGGACTGGCCACCCATGCGCAGGACTTCATCCGGCAGGTGCACACCGAAGTACAGGATCAGGACCATCAGCGCCAGCAGGCTTTTGACCGTCAGCGACACCGAGAAGGCATTCATCTGCGGCGCATAACGCGAGAGCAATCCCAGCAGCGCTTCACTGATCAACAAGGTCGCCACCACCGGTGCGCTGATCACCAGGGTCTTGCTGACCAGCGCATCCAGCAGGCCGAAGAGCGGTTGCAGGTGCATCTCGCAGCCGCCGGCCGGCGTGCACAGACGGTAACTGTGCTGCACGGTTTCCAGCATCAGCAGCATGCCGCCGCCTTCGAGGTAAATCACGGCGGCGAACAGCTGGAGAAAGCTGGCCAGCTCGGAGGTGTCCACACCGTTGGCCGGATCGACCGTGCTGGCAAGCATGGCCCCGCGCTGGTTATCGATGAGGTTGCCCATGGCGTGCAGCACCCAGAATGGCCAGCACAGCAGCGCCCCGAGCAACACGCCGATGCCGGCCTCGCGCAGCAGCAGGCCGACATACGCCAGGCCATCGGGCGTCTGGACAGGAACATCGGCCAGCGCCCAGAAGCCCATGGCCACCAGCACAATCACTGCCTGGCGCGGCGCGCCGGTCAACACGCCGTTGTTGAGGAACGGCAACATGAAAAAAATCGGTGCCAGGCGCGCAAAGCCCAATAGTGTCGCGGCGAACAGACCGTGCAGATCAAAAAACCACGTCATGTCTGGCTCAACGCCAGGCGCATGACTTCACGGCTGAAATCCAGCAGCGTCTCGCCATACCAACCCGACAACAGGAACAGGCAGGCCGCCACGGCCAGCAGCTTGAAACCGAACGGCAGCGTCTGCTCCTGCAACTGGGTCACGGTCTGCACCAGGCCGACCAGCAACCCGACCACCGTCGCCACGATAATCGGCCAGGCCACCAGGAGCAGAATCAGGTACAGCGCCTTGTTGCCGGCGTACACCAGATCGTTCATCGAGCGCCCCTATTCCAGCAACGTCAGGTACTGCCTGACCAGCCCGGTCGACAGCAGCGCCCAGCCATCGAGCGCGACGAACAGCACCAGCTTGATCGGCACCGAGATGATCACCGGACTCATCATCATCATGCCCAGCGCCAACAGAATGCTGGAGATCACCAGATCGACAATCACGAACGGCAGGTACAGGTAGAAGCCGATCTTGAACGCACTCTTGATTTCGCTCAGCGCGTAGGCCGGCAACAACGAGAACAGCGAGGGCGTGGGTGCTTCATCGGCAGAGGGCTCGGCCTGATCGCTGCGATGCCTTTGCGCACGTTCGAAGAACGACGCCAGTTCAGGGTCGGTGTAGGTGCGCAGGTAATCCTTGTAGCTGCCCAGGCCGTTCTCGGCAAAATCCACCACCGACCCAAGGTCAGTGAACGCCACCTGCTCTTCTTTGTAGTAGTGGTAGCCCTGCTGAATGACCGGGGTCATCACGAAGATCGCCAGCAACAACGCAATCGCGTTGAGGCTCATGTTCGAGGGCACCTGCTGCAGGCCCAGGGCGTTGCGCACGATGACGAAAACGATGGAGAACTTGATGTAACAGGTGCCGGCGGCCACCAGGAACGGCAGCAAAGACGCAAACGCCAGCAGCGCGATCAGCGAGACATCATTCATCGCGCGGGTCCCGGTAGACCTCGAGCAACTCGACGCCCAATTGCCCGTCCAGTTGGACCAGTTCCCCGCGAGCGACCGCCCTGCCGTTGGCCCGGATCTCGATGTGTTGCACGGCGTCGGCCGCCAGGGTAATCAATTGGCCGGCCATGATGTTGGCCAGCTCGACAAGGCGCACTTCCCGGCTCGCCAGTACGAACTCCAGGTGTACCGGCAGCTCGTGTAACTCGACCCCGGCCTGTGCTTCTGTTTGCGTTGCGGGAACATCGACAACCCTTGTTTCCATCAGTAAGCCCTCTTTGGTAAAGGTGAAAACGCCGATGCAGCGCTGCACCAGCCAGCACTGGCACAGCTGCCGTGTGAGGCGCAGGACATCGCCCGGCGCCAGTCGCAGCAAACTGCACAGGCTCAGGCTGCTGCTCCCCAGCAATAACTTCAGGCGTTGGGGGACATCCCTGAGCCACGCCTGGGCGTGCAGATCGACGGGCATCGCGCAAGGAGAAGGCAACCGGGTCAGCCACACCGTCCCCCGTGAGGTGGCAAGCCATGGCAGATCCGCCGATAGCGCACAGGGATCGCTCCACTCGACCGCGGACAGCGTGCGGTAGTGCAGCTCCTGCGGTTGCAGTTGCAATGGCCGGGGTATGGCGCGGAACAACTCGGCGATGCGCCCCAACGGGCACTGCGCCGCGAGCAGCGACGGCAACTGCGGCAGTGACTGGTTCAACCAGGCACGGGCGTCGATGATCCCCTGCCACAGCCCCTGCCCGCCTTCAGCGGTGAAGCACAAACAGGCCTGCTGCCGGTCCGGGCCGCCCAGCCCCGCGTCCAGCCCGTCCCGCTGCCAGCGCTTCACCGCCTGCGAGCGCAGGTGCAGCTGCGGATTGACGCGGCGCAGCGCCAGCGTGTTCATGGCGATGGCTCCCCGGTGTCCGTCTGTTCATCCTTCGGTGACTGTCGCGAACCCTGGCGCTGTTGTCGCTCCTCACCGCCGTCGGCGAGCCGCCAGTGCGGATCACCGGTCTGGGCGAAAGGCTCGCGGAGTTGTTCGAGGATCTGCGCATTACCCGGGTTGAGTACCAGGCCTGGCACTGACTCACTCGTCGCTCGGGTGATGCTCACTTGCCCGCTGACCGCTCCCTTGTTGAACGGCACTTGCAGGATTTCACGGTGGACTACTGGGCCGTCGTCAATGGCCAGCTCCGGAAGCGGCATCGGCGCAAACAGTGTCGGCATGATGGGTACGTTGGCCGGCAAAGGACGTGCGCGGGGCAGATCGAGTCCGCCGAACACAACGGTGGTTGCCTCCAGCGCGGGGGGCAGCCTGCCCGACGTCGACCCTGGCATTTGCGGTCGCTCATCGCTCGATGCGCTCGCGGCTTCATTCAGCGACAGCCCGGGCGAGGTCATCTGCGTTTCAGGCAAATTCTGCTCGATGACCGGTAACGTCGCCTGAACCTGCTTCGCTTGAGGAATCTCCTGTTCCCTGGCCGGCAAGACGGCCGCTCGCCGTGTCGCCGTCGGGCCGTCCGACGCAGAGGCTGGCACAGGTTCAAACGGTGCACCGTCGCGGGTGATCATTACCCGATGCCCCCCATTCTGGCCGACACCTGCCATGGGTCGCTGATGCAACAGCAGACCGGCCAACAGGTCCAGTACCCCTTGGGGCAACGACAGTTCTTCAACCGGCAGGCGTTCGCCTGCGATGTCAAGCGCAGGGCTATCAGCGGCTGACGCCGGGCGTTGAGGTGGTAGCAAAAGATCCGCCGGAACCCGGGTCATCGCCGACCTCCATGCATGTCTTCGACTTCCCGCTCTTCCCGGCGCCCGTTCTCCAGCCGTCGCCCCCGCCACAACTGCCGGGCATAGCGCAGATATTTATCGTGCTTGCGTTGCAGCTGACGCCGTTGATCGAGTTGCTCGTCGAGGACCCGCTGAATGTCCAGGCATTGCTGTTCGAGGTGCTCGCGCGCCAGGCGTACCTCCTGAATCTGCCGGCGGATGACTGCCTGACGCCGTAGCAGCGTCTGCAACTGTGCTCGGTCCATCATGCAGTCCTGCACCCGATGACTGGCCAGCAGGTTGTGCAATGACGCCAGGTGGTCATCGAGGCTCGAACCCTGCCCAAGCAGCGCCTGCAACTGCGCCTGGGTCCGGCGCAGCACCTGTTCGTGACGTTGCTGGCGAAAGGCGCTGAAGTCCACCAGGCGCCGCAGCTCAGGCAATGAGTTCATGCAGGCTCCGCAAGGTCTCGGCAGGCTTGGCGCACTCACTGGCCGGCTGGCGCAGCCAGTCATTCAAGGCGTCGCGGCGCTGCAAGGCGTGATCGTTGGCGGCATGGCTGCCCGGGGTGTATTCACCGAGGTCGAGAAACACCTGCAGCTGTTCAAGGCGCGCCATCAGCTCCCGTGTGGTCGAAGCCAATTGCCGGGTCGCGGCATCCGTTACTTGCCCGGCCACGCGGCTGGCGCTGCGCAGCACATCGATTGCCGGGTAGTGACCTTTGGCAGCCAGGTCACGGCTGAGGTAGATATGCCCATCGAGAATCGAGCGGATCTCTTCGGCGATCGGGTCCGGCTCGTCGTCACTTTCCAGCAGCACCGTGTAGCACGCGGTAATGCTGCCCCTGGCCGTGACACCCGGCCGTTCGAGCAGGCGCGGCAAGGCGTCGAACACCGAGGCCGGATACCCGCGCCGCGCCGGCGTTTCGCCGGCCGCCAGCGCAAGATCCCGACGCGCCCGGGCGTATCGGGTCAGCGAATCGAGCAGCAACACCACGCGTTGGCCGCGATCGCGGAAGTACTCGGCGATGGTGGTGGCCTGCAAGGCGGCATTGCAGCGATCCACCGATGAGAAATCCGACGTGGCGAACACCACCACACAGCGCGAACGCTGCCAGGACTGGCGCAAGTGTTCGATGAATTCGGTGACTTCCCGGCCCCGCTCGCCGATCAGGCCGATGACGAACACATCCGCGTCAGCATGGTTTATCAGCATGTTGATCAATGAGGTCTTGCCTGATCCGGCGGCGGCGAAAATGCCGATGCGCTGGCCGATACCGCAGGTCAGCAAGCCGTCGATGACCCGCACCCCGGTCTGCAATGCCTGAGTGACCGGCCTGCGTTGGTGATACGCCGGCGGGTCGGCATCCACCGGGTAATCCTGCCCGTGGCCGGCCGCCGCCGGGACCAGCCGCTCGACGATGGCGCCGTGGGCATCGACCACGCTGCCCAGCAAGGCGTCGCTGCAGGCCAGGCGCAGCATCGAACCGGTCGGCACGATCATCGACTCCCGGGACAAGCCCCTGGCCTCCCCCAGCAGACTGAGAATCACCGCCCCCGGCTTGAAACCGATAACCTGCGCCCGTGCAGCCAGTTGCGGCGAACACCAGTGCCGACGCACCTCGCACACCTCACCGACGACCACACCCCCCAGATCCGCCTCGATCAAAGGGCCGTTAAGGCGCAGTGGATGGGCTGCCCGCCGCTCCAGCCGGCTGTTCATCGATTCACGCATCCCACTCGCCTCCTCAAACGGTCTTGATGACATTGACCGAGACGGTCTCGCAGATCTCACCGAACGACATGACGTCCAGCTCGCGAAATTTCCCCTCGATCAGCTTTTTGATGTAGCGCCGCACATCGACCGAACACAGCAGCACCATGTCCTTGTGCGGGATATGCAGGCTGTGGAGGCCCACGCTCAGGCGGTCCATCAGCTCCTCCGATTCCGCCGGCTCCAGGTTGATGAAACTGCCGCCGGAGGTTTGCCGGATGCCCTTGCGCACCACCTCTTCGAACTCCGGCGACAACAACAGCGCGCGCAACTGGTTGTCCCGGGCGAACTTGTTGCTGATGTAGCGGGCCAGCGTTCCGCGCACGTGTTCGACCAGGGCCATGGCGTCCTTTTCCCGGGACGCCCAATGGGCCAGGGACTCGAGAATCAGCTTCATGTTGCGCACGGAAATGCGCTCGCCGATCAGCCGCTGCAGCACCTCCGCGATCTTTTGCACGGTAACGTGGCGATACACCTCCTTGAGCAGGTCGGGATAACGCGACTCCATTTCGTCGAGCAGCTGTTTGGTTTCCTGCACCCCGAAAAACTCCTGGATATTGCGCGCCAGCAGCGTCACCAGGCAGTGGTAGCACTCCTCGTACGCAGGGCGCAGCTGATAGCCCAGGCGTTGCACCTTGTCCTTGTCGGCCGCACTGACCCAGACCCCTGCCACTCGATTGCTGTCGTTGCCCCGCACCAAAACCAGGCCCAGGGACTCCAGTTCCGGCGAATAGTCGAGCAAGCGCCAATGATCGAAATGCACCGCGAACTGCTCGGCGCGCACTTCATTGATCAGCACCGCGACCTGATCGGCCGGCAGGGCATCGCTGGCACGCAACTGTGGTTCGGGTATGCGCAACCCGTAGTCGATAAAGAACTGGCTGCGAAAACGCGCCGCCAGGCGGGCACTCTTCAGTTCGTCCAGGCGCCCGGTCGGCACCAGCAACATCAGGGCGACGGTTTCAGTGGAGATGTCGTCGATGTTGTCCAGCAGACCGAGGCCCAAAGGTGCTTCGGTGTGTTCACCAGCGTCCGCCAGGCGCTCGACCTGCACCGTGCCGCGCCTGGCTTTGCGATGGCGCATGAACACCACCAGCCCCAGCACAAGCGCAATCGACAGAAAGGTCAGCAGCGGAAAACCCGGTAGCAGGCCCACGCCCACCGCCAGCAAGGCGGTGACGCCGAGGACGAACGGATTGCCGAGCATCTGCGCCAGCATGTTGCGGCCCAGGTTGCTGTCATCGCCATTGACCCGGGTCACGATGAAGCCGGCACCGATGGCAATCAGCAAGGCCGGAATCTGCGCCACCAGGCCATCGCCGATGGTCAGCAGGGTGTAGGTCGACAGGGCTGTGGACAGGTCCATGCCCAGTTGCCCGACACCGATGGCCATGCCGCCGATGAAGTTGACGAAAATAATGATGATGCCGGCGATGGCATCGCCCTTGATGAACTTCATGGCGCCATCGAACGAGCCGTACAGCTGGCTTTCACGCTCCAGCACACTGCGCTTTTCGCGGGCCTGGGCCGCGTCGATGGCGCCCGCCTTGAGGTCACCGTCGATACTCATCTGCTTGCCGGGCATGCCGTCCAGCGAAAAGCGCGCGGCCACTTCGGCCACCCGTTCCGAGCCCTTGGTGATCACGATGAACTGGACAATGGTGACAATCGAGAAGATCACGAAGCCCACCACCAGGCTCTCGCCAATCACGAATTCGCCGAAGGACGCAATGATGTCCCCGGCGTCGGCCTGGCTGAGGATCAGCCGGCTGGTGCTGATCGACAACGCCAGGCGGAACAGCGTGGTCAGCAGCAACAAGGCGGGGAATGTGGAGTAGCTGAGAATGCGCTCGATGTAGAACGAACCCATGAACACCAGCAGGGAAATCACGATGTTCAGGCCGATGAGGAAATCGACCAGCACCGTCGGCAGGGGAATGATCAGCATGGCGATGATCATCACCATCAGCGTGAGGATCAGCAGTTCCGGACGAGCACTGACGCTGCGCAGAAATTGATTGAACAGGGTCACGGGAGACACGGCGGACCGCGCCGCTCGACACGTTCATGGGCACAGGCGATGTCGGCCAGACGGGTGAACCGGTCCGCCAGCCGCTGGGGCGCCCCCTCATCGGCAAACAGTTCGACCGGCAGGCGCAGGCTGAGGCGCCGGACTGCCTGCAGCAGGGCCGAGCGCTCACGGTGCAGGCTCAGCACCACGCTCTCGCCCAAGGCGCCCAGCAGCAGTTGATCGAGCGCATCGGGGTACTGCAACAAGCCGAAGAAAAACACCAGCCATTGCGCTTCGCTGGGGTTGTGCCGAGTGATCAGCGCATCGTCCAGCAGGCCCCCGACAAACAGGCCATCTGCCGAACGCAGGCGTTTGAGATCGGTCAGGCGCGCCAGCAACTGACCAAATTCAAGACGCGAACAACTGGGGTCCTGGGCATCGATATCGGTCAGCAGCGCCGCTTCGATGAACGCCAGTACCGTCTTGCGCGCAGCGGGACCGTACAGCGCGACCCAGTCTTCGTAACAACTGACAGGGCCGGATTCGGACTGCAGAAAATCCCGGTAGGTCTCACGCAGCCTGTCGGCACGCACCGCCAGCACCGCGCCGAATAACCGGGCTTTCAGGGCCGCATTGATCCCCGCCTTGATACGTTTGGCAGACCCTTGGGCGACCACGCTCTGCAGCAGGGTTTCAAGGCGCTGACGAGTTTCGGCATCGAGTTTCTGGCGCCGCAGCAACTCGCGCAGCACCAGTGCCAGATCGCTATCGTCGGGAAACAGCTGGCGTGCCAGTTGCAACAGCCAGCCGGCCGACCGGTCCGTCAGCCGTGCAAGGCTGAGTACCTGGCGCGCCTTGGGCACAGTGTCATCTTCCAGCACCCGTTCGAAGTTGTCGGTCAGGCCATCGGACTTGAGTTCGAACTGGCGCCGGGCGCGAAACTGCGTCAAGGCTGCCGACAGTTCATCACTGATCTGCATGAACCGTTGCACGGCCGCGGCCGAACCGCTTTCCTCCAACTCAGTCGCCGCCCCCGACTGAGGCTGAGGCATTTCGGCAGCCTTGTCGGCATTGAGCTTCGCCTGGGACGCGCGTCCGCCCGTTGAGTTGACCGGCGCAATCATCGCTCTGCCGCCCGAAAGTAGGCACGGCGCACCCGTTCGTGCTGTTCAGGCGTCATCAGTTGCGCGGGCGTCTCGACCGCGCCCGGCGCCAGGGCATCGACGATCTCCCTGGGCTGGATCAGGAACACCCGCACGGTGTTGGCCGAACGGCTTTGCCGATAGCTGAACAGTCGACCGATCCAGGGGATTGAACCCAGTACCGGTATGCGCCCGATCTGCTCGCTGTTGTCGTCGCGGGTAAAGCCGCCCACCAGCAGGCTTTTGCCCGGCGGCACCCGGGCCACGGTGCTGATGCGGGTACGTCCCACGGTGGGCAAGGCGTCGGGACGTTCGCCCTGGCCCGGGCGTTCGATTTCGTTGCCGTCCTCGATGTTCAGCGACATTTCGATCTCCTGCGCCTGGGCAAAGCGCGGCAGCACGCTGACCAGGGTGCCGTAGGTCACGTGTTGCAGGTCGACCGTGCGCTCGCCCACCAGCGGCGCATAAAAGGTTCGATTGTTGTCGAAGATCGCCGGCACGTTTTCCTGGGTCAGAATCACCGGACGCGACACCACGTTCGCCCGATTTGTGCGTTCCAGAGCGAGGATCTGCGCGACAAACGAAGCACCATCGAGGGTCGTCGCCGAGCCGGCATTGAGCGATGCGCTGAATTTGCCGCTGGTCTTTACCGCACCTTGCCAGTTGATGCCCAACTGGTTGAGTTCATCCTTGTGCATGTCGATGATCCATAACGACAGTTCGACATGGCGCTTGGGTGTATCCAGCGCAGCCACGAGGTTCTCGATGAAGCGCACCTGCTCCGGCAGCCCCTTGACCAGCAGGCTGTTGGTGTCCGGATAGGCGACCACGCGAATGTTTCCCGCGGCCACTTCCCGGGCGATGATGCGTGGCGCCAGCGGATCCGCGTCCGTGCTGGCCAGGCCCTCCAGGGGAAACGTTGCCATGGCCTCGTCAGCGGTTTTCTGCACCGAGGGCTCGACAGCGGCCTGCTCGCCCCGAAGCAACATTTCGATCACCGTGGCCATCCCGGGTATCGTGACCTTTTCGTCGCGCAACTCGTACTTGCGGTCGCTGACGAAGGTATTGCGCACCTGAATCACGCCGATCTGCTGCTTGCCCGACAACAACTCCGAACGCTGGTCATCCAGCAGCCGTGCGGCTTGCAGGACCAGGTCGACATAGATCGGCGGCCCCGAGACATGAAAGGTGCGCAGGCCGTCGTGACGCAGCGGGTAGCGGCTGTCCTGCAACCCGGAGCGCTGCAGAAACGCCTGCAGCCTGGTCACCGTCAGGGTATGCAGCGAGGCGATCGAGCTTTTGCTTTCCGAGGCGTCGTACAGGTAGATCGCCTGGCCGTCGCTGTACCAGATCAGCCCCATCTGTGCGCTGATGCGCTCGAAGGTCCGTTGCGCCGAGCTCAAATCGAATTCACCGGAAATCCGTTTGGCGGCGGCCGCCTTGCTGACGATCACCGGTTTGCCCAGGGGCCCGGACAGCTCCGTGAAAAAAACCCGCGCGCCCTGCTCCCGGGCGACGTAGCCGTCGACATTCGTCGCCGCGGCCACTGGCAGCGTGAACAGGACCGCGCCCAGCCAGAGCGGGGCAAGCGAGAAGGAAAGGATACGTAAAGGCATGAGTTCATTTGCCCGAGAGACAGGTAATGTCGGCCAGGCTGCTGGGCGTAAAGCCCACCAGCTCGCGGACTTCCCTGGAGAAATGCGAGGAAGAGGCAAAGCCGGCGTCCATGGCCACCTGGGTCAGCGAGCCGCCTTGCAGGCTCATGCTCAACAGCGCCTGCGCCGTGCGCCAATCGCGCAAGGCCGGCTTGGTCGAACCGCCCAGTGCCTGGCGGCACAGCCGGCGGAAATGCGAGACCGAGACACCGTAACGCTCGGCCAGGGTCGTCAGCTTTTCATTGTGGGTGCCCTGCTCCAGCAGGAAGCGCACGATGGCGTAGCTTTCGCTGCGGCGCAGGACACTGGCGAATGCCTGATACGCCGCATCGCCCACGAGCATCTGGCGCAAGTACCAGCGTTCGAATGCCTGCCCGCATTCAATGAGGTCGTACGCCACGGGCAACGTCGCCCAGGGCTGCGGGTCCGCCTGTGGCGTGCCCAGCGCCGCACTGCTGTCGACGAAAGCCTGCAGCTTTATCAACGGCGTCGCGGGCAGCGTGGTGATGCGCACCGAACCGCGGTCCACCCTGAGCCCGTCGTCCACGGCGATCAAGCCCTCCCAGCCTGCCGGCAGACCGTCCGGCAAAACCTGCCCTGCGCTGCTCAGGTGAGCGCCGTCGTCGAAGACGCGCAGGTGCAACACGCGCTCGCCGCAGTGGGCTTCAGGGAATGTCATGGCGGGTTCGAACTGCACAGCAATCTCCTTGGCCTGTCGTTGGATGGGTCGACAGGATGGAAGGCGCGGCTCTTTGAATCTTGATGAAATACTGATGGTCGGCCCGCTGGCACATGCCTTGCACCCGCAACCGCTAACAGTGCCCGGGCCAACGGCGGAGCGGGTGCAGGGACAATGGCGTCGTCATCGGGCTCTGCGCATGCCAGGGCCCGGGGCGGCGTTTTTTTTTCAAGGTGTATAAGCGATGAATGAAACCACCGGCGCCTCATGGGCCTGGGTCAACGGCAGCGATGGCCCAGAGAAGAGTGAAATCAATCTCGGTTTCATGGCCCTCAGCGATTGCGCCTCGGTCGTGGTCGCCGCCACCCAGGGCTTCGCCCAACCCTATGGCCTGACCCTGAACCTCAAGCGCCAGTCCTCCTGGGCCGGCCTGCGGGACAAACTGGTCAGCGGCGAACTCGATGCCGCCCACAGCCTGTACGGGCTGGTGTACGCCGTGCACCTGGGCATCGGCGGCGTGGCTGCTACCGACATGGCGGTGCTGATGGGGCTCAACCAGAACGGCCAGAGCATCAACCTCTCCCATGGCTTGCAGGCATTGGGCGTGAACAGTCCTGAAGCACTCGACCGGCACGTGCACCAAACTCGCCCAAAACTCACCTTCGCCCAGACCTTTCCCACAGGCACCCACGCCATGTGGCTGTATTACTGGCTCGCCAGCCAGGGCATTCATCCGTTGCAGGACGTCGACAGCGTGGTGGTGCCACCGCCGCAAATGGTCGCGCACCTGCAAGCCGGGCGCATCGACGGGTTCTGTGTCGGCGAGCCCTGGGCTGCCAGCGCGGTGCAACAGGGTCTCGGTTTTACCCTGGCAACCTCCCAGACGATCTGGCCGGACCATCCGGAAAAAGTCCTCGGCTGTACCCGCGCCTTCGTCGAGCAGTACCCCAACACCGCCCGGGCGCTGGTCATGGCGATTTTGCAGGCCAGCCGGTTTATCGAAGCGAGCCAGGATAACCGGCGCAGCACTGCACAACTGCTCAGCGCCGGGCAATACCTCGACGCGCCGCTGGAATGCATCGAACCGCGTCTGCTCGGCGACTATGCCGATGGACTCGGCAACCGCTGGCAGGACCCCCATGCACTGCGGTTCCATGGCGCTGGCGAGGTGAATCTGCCGTACCTGTCCGACGGCATGTGGTTCATGACCCAGTTCCGCCGTTGGGGGTTGCTGCGCGACGATCCCGATTACCTCGCCGTCGCCCGCCAGGTGCAGCAACTGGACCTGTATCGGCAGGCGGCCCACGCCGTCGGTATCGCTGACGCGGGCCTGGACATGCGCAGCAGCCAACTGATCGACGGCAAGGTCTGGGACGGCAGCGACCCGGCCGGCTATGCCCGCAGCTTCAAACTGCACGCCATGAGCGAGCGTTCTACGCTGCTCGCCAGCCACTGACAGGAGCGGACGAACATGTTGCGAATCCTCCTGATCAACGACACCGCGAAAAAAGTCGGGCGCCTGAAAGCGGCGTTGACCGAAGCCGGGTTCGAGGTGATCGACGAATCGGGACTGACCATCGACCTGCCCGAACGCGTCGAAACGGTGCGCCCGGACGTAGTGTTGATCGATACCGAGTCACCGGGGCGCGATGTCATGGAACAAGTGGTGCTGGTGACCCGCGACCAGCCGCGGCCAATCGTGATGTTTACCGACGAGCATGACCCCGGCGTGATGCGCCAGGCCATCCAGGCCGGGGTCAGCGCGTACATTGTCGAAGGCATTCATGCGCAACGCCTGCAGCCGATTCTCGACGTGGCCATGGCGCGCTTCGAAAGCGACCAGGCCCTGCGTGCGCAACTGCACGCCCGGGACCAGCAACTGGCCGAGCGCAAGCGCATCGAGCTGGCCAAGGGGCTGCTGATGAAGATGAAGGATTGCGACGAGGAACAGGCCTACACCCTGATGCGCCGCCAGGCCATGAGCCGCCAGCAGAAGCTGATCCAGGTGGCGGAGCAGATCATTGCGATGAGTGAGTTGTTGGGCTGAGGTATGCGGCGCCAGTCCGGGCCCCATCGCTGGCAAGCCAGCCCTTGTAGGAGCTGGCTTGCCAGCGAAGGGGCCGCTACGGTCTCGAACTGTTGGCACAAATCTGGCAATGCAATCACCACAGGTAACCAACGGCGGTTGCCCCACCTACGACAAAGACGTCGCTCACCCCGTTTGCCCATGGCGAACCGGGTGGCGGCGTTTTTTCGTTCTGGCCCCATTGCCCGGGGCCGGTGGTGCGGCCCACAGGCGCCCCACCTGCAAGCTCATGACTCCTTTTCGAGACTCTTCACAGCTGAGGTGCGCGATGAATTCAAGCTTCTGGAAATCCGGCCATGTCCCGACATTGTTCGCGGCCTTCCTCTACTTCGACCTGAGCTTCATGGTCTGGTACCTGCTCGGCCCCCTGGCGGTGCAGATCGCCGCCGACCTGCAGCTGACCACCCAACAACGCGGCATGGTGGTGGCCACGCCTATCCTGGCCGGGGCCGTCCTGCGCTTTGTCATGGGCATGCTGGCGGATCGGCTGTCGCCGAAAACCGCCGGACTGATCGGTCAGGTGATTGTCATCGGCGCCCTGTTCGGCGCCTGGAAACTCGGCATCCACAGTTATGAACAGGCGCTGCTGCTGGGTCTGTTCCTCGGCATGGCGGGCGCGTCGTTCGCCGTCGCCCTGCCGCTGGCCTCGCAATGGTATCCGCCACAGCATCAAGGCAAAGCCCTGGGCATCGCCGGGGCCGGCAACTCGGGCACCGTGCTCGCCGCCCTGATTGCCCCGGTCCTGGCCGCCTCCTTCGGCTGGAGCAACGTGTTCGGCTTTGCCCTGATTCCGCTGATCCTGACCCTGGTCGTCTTTGCCTGGCTGGCGAAAAACGCGCCGCAGCGGCCGAAAGCCAAGTCCGTCGCCGACTACCTCAAGGCCCTGGGCGACCGCGACAGCTGGTGGTTCATGTTTTTCTACAGCGTGACCTTCGGCGGATTCATCGGCCTGGCCAGCGCCCTGCCCGGCTACTTCAACGACCAATACGGCCTGAGCCCGGTGACGGCCGGCTATTACACGGCCGCCTGCGTATTCGGCGGCAGCCTGATGCGTCCGTTGGGCGGCGCCCTGGCGGACCGATTCGGCGGCATCCGTACCTTGCTGGCGATGTACACCCTGGCGGCGATCTGCATGGCCGCGGTGGGCTTCAATCTGCCGAGTTCCTACGCGGCACTGGCGCTGTTTGTCTGCACCATGCTTGGCCTCGGCGCGGGCAACGGCGCGGTGTTCCAGCTGGTGCCCCAGCGCTTTCGCCGGGAGATCGGCGTCATGACCGGCTTGATCGGCATGGCCGGCGGCATCGGCGGTTTTGCGTTGGCGGCGGGCATGGGCGCGATCAAGCAAGGCACCGGCAGTTATCAACTGGCCCTATGGTTGTTCGCCAGCCTCGGCGTCCTCGCCTGGTTCGGCCTGCACGGCGTCAAACGCCGCTGGAGAACCACCTGGGGTTCGGCAGCGGTCACGGCGGCGCGGGTCTGATCAGTCAATGAGCCTGCAACTGAGCTTCGCCGAAGCCAGCGCCACCGGCCCGCGCGAGGAAAACCAGGATGCCTTGCGCCTGGTCACGCCCGCCCCGGCGCTGGCGGCGAGCAAGGGTTACCTGTTTGCCATTGCCGACGGCGTCAGCCAGTGCGCCGATGGCGGCCTGGCGGCGCGCTCGACCCTGCAGGCACTGGCGCTGGACTATTACGCCACCCCGCAAACCTGGGGCGTCGCGCAAGCGCTGGAACGCCTGCTGCTTGCGCAAAATCGCTGGTTGCAGGCCAATGGTGGTGGCCAGCCTTTGTTGACCACGGTCAGTGCCCTGGTCATCCGCGGCCGGCGTTTTACCCTGGCCCATGTCGGTGATTGCCGGGTCTACCGCTGGCACGGGGGGCAATTGCAACGGGTCAGTGAAGATCACGTCTGGGATCAACCGGGCATGGAGCATGTACTCAAGCGCGCCCTCGGCCTGGACCAGCATCTGGTGCTGGATTTTCTCGATGGCGAGCTGCGTGTCGACGAGCACTTCGTGCTGCTCAGCGACGGTGTCTGGGCCACCCTGGGCGACACCGCGATTGCCGCGATCCTGCGCGATCAGCCGGACCTGCACAGCGCCGCGCGAACCCTGGTCAACGCGGCGCACCTGGCCGGCAGCCAGGACAATGCCAGCGCCCTGCTGGTGCGGGTCGATGCCCTCGGTGAAAGCAGCATCGGCGACGCCCTGATCCAGCTGCAACAGTGGCCGCTGCCACCGCCATTGAAGCCAGGGCAGTTTTTTGAAGGCTGGCAGGTCGAAGGGATTCGCGCCCAGAGCCAGCAATCGCTGCTCTATCGGGTGCGCGATGCGCAGCAACAATCCTGGTTGCTGAAAACCCTGCCCGGACGCCTGAACGACGATCATCAGGCCGGACACGCCTTGCTCGCGGAAGAATGGTTTCTCAAGCGCGTGGCCGGACGGCATTTCCCAGAAGTCCATGGCGGTGGCCAGCGTCAGCATTTGTACTACGTGATGCGCGAATATGGCGGATCGACCCTGGCCCAGCTGTACAAACAGACCGGGCCGCTGCCCCTGGCGCAATGGCAGACACTGGCCGAACGCCTGCTGCGGGCGGTCGGCCTACTGCATCGCCGGCAGATTCTGCACCGCGACATCAAGCCGGAAAACCTGCTGCTGGGCGATGACGGCGAATTGCGCCTGCTGGACTTCGGACTCGCCTGGTGCCCGGGGCTGTCGCAAGACCCGCCCTCGGCCCTGCCGGGCACGCCCAGTTACATTGCCCCGGAAGCCTTTCGTGGTGATTTTCCGAGCGCGCAACAGGACCTGTACGCGGTCGGCGTGACCTTGTACTTCCTCCTCACCGGACATTTTCCCTACGGTGAAATCGAAGCCTTCCAGCGCCCGCGCTTTGGTCTGCCGGTCAGCCCCGCACGCTATCGACCGGATGTGCCGGAATGGCTGGCGCACAGCCTGGAGCGTGGCGTTGCGGCGCTACCGGAGCAGCGCTTTGAAACGGCGGAGGAATGGTTGTTGCTGCTGGAACAGGGGGAGCGATGCAGTTTGAACGTGCGTCCTCGCCCGCTGCTGGAGCGCGAGCCGTTGAAGGTCTGGCAGACCTTGGCGCTGGTGTCGCTGGGGGTGAATGTGTTGTTGGTGTTTTTGTTGTTGCATGGCTGAAACGGCGTCGCGCCCTTCGCGAGCAGGCTGGCTCCCACAGTGATCTCGCTCCACGAACGGGCAACACGCTTCGAATCGGTGCAAAAACAACCGCAGCGAATCGCTCAATCAGCCCGAAACACAGTCATTTCGCCAATAAACAGCACTTGGCACAACCACTGCATTACATCCGACACCACACATAAAGCCCAACCTTCAACGACGAAGGCTGCGCTTCCCGAGAGAACGGGACCAGGACAAAGGCGTCCTCGCTAGGCAACTAGCGGGACGCCTTTTTTTGTTTGCGCAAAATTTGTCGAGCAGGGCCTGAAGTCCCAGCTCCCCGGAGAACCTGATGAAAAAACTGAAACTGGTGATGATCGGCAACGGCATGGCCGGCGTGCGCACCCTCGAAGAGCTGCTCAAGCTGAGCAGCGAGCTGTACGACATCACGGTCTTCGGTGCCGAGCCGCACACCAACTACAACCGCATCCTGCTGTCACCGGTGCTGGCGGGCGAGCAGACCTTCGAAGAAATCGTACTTAACGATCTGGACTGGTACCTGGAAAACAACATCAAGCTGCTGCTCAATCGCAAAGTGGTGGAAATCGACCGGGTCAAACGCCGGGTCATCGCCGAAGACGGCACTGAGGCCGAATACGACCGCCTGCTGATCGCCACCGGTTCAACGCCGTTTATCCTGCCGATTCCCGGCAACACCCTGCAGGGCGTGATCGGTTACCGCGACATCGCCGACACCCAAGCCATGATCGACACCGCCAAAACCCACAAGCACGCCGTAGTCATCGGGGGCGGCCTGCTCGGCCTGGAAGCAGCCAACGGCCTGATGCTGCGGGGCATGCACGTCACCGTGGTGCACATCGGCGAATGGCTGCTGGAGCGGCAACTGGACAAGACCAGCGGCCAGCTCCTGCAATCGGCACTGGAGGCGCGCGGCCTGCATTTTCGCCTGTGTGAGCAGACCCAGGCCCTGCATGATGCCGGCAACGGCCGGGTCGGCTCGGTGCAGTTCAAGAACGGCGAGATCATCCCGGCCGACCTGGTGGTGATGGCCGCCGGGATTCGCCCCAACACCGAACTGGCGGAAAAATCCGGGATTCCCTGCAACCGCGGGATTCTGGTCAACGACACCCTGCAAACCTACGACCCACGGATCTACGCGATCGGCGAGTGCGCCAGCCACCGCGGCATCGCCTATGGCCTGGTCGCGCCGCTGTTCGAACAGGCCAAGGTCTGCGCCAATCACCTGGCGCAACTGGGGTTCGCCCGTTATCAAGGCTCGGTGACCTCGACCAAGCTGAAAGTGACCGGGATCGATCTGTTTTCCGCCGGCGATTTCATGGGCGGCGAAGGCACGGAAACCATCACCCTCTCCGACCCCATTGGCGGCGTCTACAAAAAACTGGTGATCAAGGATGACGTGCTGGTCGGTGCCTGCCTGTACGGCGATACGGCGGATGGCGGCTGGTACTTCCGGCAGATCCGCGAGAACCATGCCATCGGCGAGATCCGCGATCACCTGATGTTCGGCGAAAATGCCATCGGCGACGTCGGCCACCAGGGGCAGGACAAGGCCATGGGCATGGCCGACACCGCCGAAGTCTGCGGCTGCAATGGCGTGTGCAAAGGCACCATCGTCAAGGCGATCCAGGAGCATGGCCTGTTCAGCGTCGACGAGGTCAAGAAACACACCAAGGCGGCCAGTTCCTGTGGTTCCTGCGCGGGTCTGGTGGAACAGATCCTGATCAACACCGTGGGCGGCGCCGCCGACGTCAAGCCGAAAAGCGAGAAAGCCATCTGCGGCTGCAGCGACCTCAATCACGGGCAGATCCGCCAGGCCATCCGTGAAGAACACTTGCTGACCATCGCCGCAACCATGAGCTACCTGAACTGGCGCACCCCGAATGGTTGTGCCACCTGCCGCCCGGCGCTCAATTACTACCTGATTTCCACCTGGCCGGGCGAGGCGAAGGACGATCCGCAATCGCGCCTGATCAACGAGCGCGCCCACGCCAACATCCAGAAAGACGGCACCTATTCGGTCGTGCCGCGCATGTGGGGCGGTGTGACCAACCCTTCCGAGCTGCGCCGCATTGCCGACGTGGCGGACAAGTACCAGGTGCCCATGGTCAAGGTCACCGGCGGGCAGCGCATCGACTTGCTCGGCATCAAAAAGCAGGACCTGCCAGGTGTCTGGAAGGACCTCGACATGCCGTCCGGCCACGCCTACGGCAAATCCATCCGCACCGTGAAGACCTGTGTCGGCAGCGAGTTCTGCCGCTTCGGCACGCAGAACTCGACGCAACTGGGCATCGAGCTGGAACATGACCTGTTCAACATGTGGTCGCCGCACAAGGTCAAGCTGGCCGTCTCCGGTTGCCCGCGCAACTGCTCGGAAGCGGGCATCAAGGACGTCGGCATCATTGGCGTGGATTCCGGCTGGGAGATGTACATCGGCGGCAACGGCGGGATCAAGACCGAGGTCGCCGAGTTTTTCGTCAAGCTGAAAACCGCTGAAGAAGTGCGCGAATACAACGGCGCCTTCCTGCAGCTCTACCGCGAAGAGGCGTTCTACCTCGAACGCACCGTGCACTACCTGCAGCGGGTCGGCATGGACCACATCAAGAAAGCCGTGCTCGACGATCCCGAGCGCCGCAAGCGCCTCAATGACCGCCTGCAATTCTCCCTGTCGTTCGAACAGGACCCGTGGAAGGAACGCCTGCAACAACCGCTGCTGAAGAAAGAATTCGACGTCATTCCCGTGAAGAACCTGGAGGTGCTGGCATGAACTGGCTGGATATCTGCGCACTGGAAGAGATCAATGCCCTCGGCTCGCGCATCATCAGCGGGCCGAAAGGTGACATCGCGATTTTCCGCACCAGCGACGACGAAGTGTTCGCCCTCGACGATCGCTGCCCGCACAAGGGCGGGCCATTGTCCCAGGGGCTGATCTACGGCAAGCGCGTGGCCTGCCCGCTGCACAACTGGCAGATCGACCTGGCGTCCGGGCAAGCCCAGGCCCCGGACGTCGGCTGCGCCCACCACCATCCGGCGCGGGTCGAAAACGGCCGGGTGATGCTGGCTCTGCGGGAAGCAGGCTGATGGACCGCCAGATCACCGCGTCCACCTGCTGCTACTGCGGGGTGGGCTGTGGGGTGCTGATCGAACATGACGGCGAGCACATCCTCGGCGTCAGCGGCGATCCGGCGCACCCGGCCAACTTCGGCAAACTGTGCAGCAAGGGCTCGACCCTGCACCTGACCGGCGACCTCACGGCCCGGGCCCTGTACCCCGAGCTGCGCCTCGGCAAGGGCCTGGCGCGCTCGCGCACCGACTGGGACAGCGCACTGGATCACGCCGCCAGCGTGTTTGCGCAAACCATTGCCGAACATGGTCCGGACAGCGTGGCGTTCTACATCTCCGGGCAGTTGCTGACCGAGGATTACTATGCCTTCAACAAACTGGCGCGGGCCCTGGTCGGCACCAACAACATCGACAGCAATTCACGCCTGTGCATGTCTTCGGCGGTGGTCGGCTACAAACGCAGCCTGGGGGCCGACGCCCCGCCCTGCAGCTACGAAGACCTCGAGCTGAGCGATTGCGTGATGATCGTTGGCAGCAATATGGCCTACGCCCATCCGGTGCTGTTTAGGCGCCTGGAAGAAGCCAAATCCCGCCGTCCGCAGATGAAAGTCATCGTCATCGATCCGCGGCGTACCGACACCTGCGACCTGGCGGACTTGCACCTGGCGATCCTGCCCGGCACTGACGTCGCCCTGTTCCATGGAATCTTGCACCTGCTGCTGTGGGAAGACTGGGTCGACCGTGACTTCATCAAGGCGCACACCGACGGCCTGGCCGAGCTGAAAAGCCTGGTGCGCGACTACACGCCGTCCATGGTGGCGCAACTGTGCGGCATCAGCGTCGAGCAATTGCAGACCTGTGCCGAATGGGTGGGTACCAGCACATCCTTTTTGTCCCTGTGGTGCATGGGGTTGAACCAGTCCACCGCCGGCAGTGCGAAAAACAGTGCGCTGATCAACCTGCACCTGGCCACCGGGCAAATTGGCCGGCCCGGTGCAGGTCCTTTCTCCCTGACCGGTCAGCCCAACGCCATGGGCGGCAGGGAAACCGGCAGCCTGTCGAACTTGCTGCCCGGCCATCGCGAAGTCGCCAACCCCGAACACCGGGCGCACGTGGCGTCCTATTGGGGCGTCGAGCAACTGCCCGATGCGCCGGGGCTCAGCGCGATCGAGCTGTTCGAGCAGGTCGGCAACGGCACCATCAAGGCCTTGTGGATCGCCTGCACCAACCCCGCGCAATCCATGCCGGACCAGAGCGCCGTGCGCGCCGCCCTGCAAGCCTGTCCGTTCGTGGTATTGCAGGAAGCCTTCCGCACCACCGAAACCGCAGCCTTTGCCGACCTGTTGCTGCCCGCCGCCAGCTGGGGTGAAAAAGACGGCCTGGTGACCAACTCGGAACGGCGCATTTCCCACGTACGCCGGGCCATTGCCGCACCGGGTGACGCACGCCCCGACTGGGCGATCACCGTCGATTTCGCACAGCGCCTGGAGAAGCATCTGCGCCCCGGTCAACCCGGCCTGTTCGAGTTTGAAAGCCCCGCGCAGGTGTTCGATGAATACAAGCAACTGACCCAGGGCCGCGACCTGGACCTCAGCGGCATCAGCCACGACGTCATCGATCACCTGGGGCCGCAGCAATGGCCTTTCCCGGCGGGCGCGAGCGAAGGCACTGCGCGTTTGTACGTCGATGGGATTTTTCCGACCGCCAACGGGCGCGCTAACTTTATCGCCGATCCGTACCGCGCCGCGAAGGAGCAACGGGATGCGCGCTTCCCCCTGACCCTGATCACCGGTCGCCTGCGCGATCAATGGCACGGCATGAGCCGCACCGGCACGGCGGCGCAATTGTTTGGCCATGTCAGCGAAGCGGTATTGAGTCTGCATCCGGACGAGTTGCGCCGGCATCGCCTGCAGTCCGGCGATCTGGTCAGCCTGAAAAGCCGCCGCGGCGCGGTAATCCTGCCGGTCGAGAGCGACGACAGCGTGCGCCCCGGCCAGGCGTTCCTGCCCATGCACTTTGGTGACCGTTTTCTCAAGGGCGGCGTGAACAGCCTGACCCTGGCTGCTTTCGACCCCCTGTCGAAACAGCCCGAACTCAAGCACAGCGGCGTGCGCCTGGAACCGGTGCAACTGGCCTGGCAGCTGTTTGCGCTGATCGAAGGCGATGTACAACGGCATTTCGAGACCCTACGACCGCTCTGTGAGGCGTTTTCCTACGCAAGCCTCAGCCTCATTGGCCGTGAACGGCCCGCGTTGCTTATACGCGCTGCCAGCGCTTGCGCGCCATTGCCATCGCTGCTGGGGCAAATCGATGAGTGCCTGGGGCTCACCGACGGACCGGTGCTGGCCTATGACGACCCGCGACGGGCCATTGGCAAACGGGTACGCATTGAAAACGGCCGGATCACCGCCATCCGCCTGGCCGGGGAAACCCTCGCCCAACACTGGCTGCAAGGCCTGTGGCTCGAAGGCCGCGCCGATGAGCAATTGCGGCGCTGGCTGCTGGCACCGCTAAGCGCGCCACCGGGCAACGGGCAGACGCAGGTTTCAGGCAACAAAACCCTGTGCAACTGCAAGAACGTCAGCCAGGACGCCGTGTGCGCCGGCATTGGTCGCGGCCTCGACCTGCAAGGCCTTAAACAGGAACTGGGCTGCGGCACGCAGTGCGGCTCCTGCATTCCCGAAATCAAGCGATTGCTGGCCGTCTCCAAACAGCCCATCGCGGTCAACTCGTGAGGATCAACACTATGAGTGCAAAAGTCTGGCTGGTAGGCGCAGGCCCCGGCGATCCGGAATTACTGACCCTCAAGGCGGTACGCGCGTTGCGCGAAGCGGATGTGGTGCTGATCGACGATCTGGTCAACAGCGCGATCCTCGAACACTGCGCCCAGGCGCGGATTATCCCGGTGGGCAAGCGCGGCGGCTGCCGCTCCACCCCGCAGGCGTTTATTCATCGCCTGATGCTGCGTTATGCCCGCCAGGGCAAATGCGTGGTGCGCCTCAAGGGCGGTGACCCGTGCATTTTCGGCCGTGGTGGCGAAGAGGCGTCATGGTTGCGCGAACGCGGCATCGAAACCGAGCTGGTCAATGGCATCACGGCCGGACTGGCGGGCGCGACCCAATGCGACATTTCCCTGACCCTGCGCGGTGTGGCGCGCGGCGTAACGCTGGTCACCGCGCACACCCAGGACGGCAGCAGCCTGAACTGGCAGGCATTGGCCCAAGGCGGTACGACACTGGTGATTTACATGGGCGTGGCGAAGTTGGGCGAGATTCGCGAGCAGTTGCTGCTGGGTGGAATGGCGGCGGATACGCCGGTGGCGATGATTGAAAACGCCTCCCTGCCCAGCCAACGGGAATGCCGGAGCAGTCTTACAGCAATGGAAGAAGACTCCTACAGCTTCAAACTGAAGAGCCCGGCTATCCTTGTGATCGGCGCGGTGGCAGCCCAGACAACACCCTCCCTGTGGGAGCGTGGCTTGCCCGCGATGGCGGCCGGTCAGGCGACTTGATTTTTTTGCTGCCCACTCAAATCCCAGACAAAGAAAAGCCCGGCCGAAGCCGGGCTTTTCTCAGAGCGGCGAGCTAATTACTTAGCTTGAGCTTCAACCTGCGCTTCTACGCGACGGTTTACAGCGCGGCCAGCGTCAGTTTTGTTGTCAGCAACTGGGCGGGATTCGCCGTAGCCAACGGACTGAACGCGGGACGATTCAACACCGTACTGGTTGGTCAGAACCTGTTTAACGGCGTTTGCACGACGCTCGGACAGCTTCTGGTTGTAAGCG
>Ga0160472_100363_pt1 | contig 40579 bp, 35 predicted proteins | sample HID1973M_E11MG_FD_108267 | JGI IMG/M metagenome (GOLD analysis project Ga0160472, IMG submission 108267) | Enriched mosquito-associated microbial communities from UW Madison campus, WI, USA - HID1973M_E11 MG | ecosystem: Host-associated > Arthropoda: Insects > Digestive system > Unclassified ... | reverse complement strand
GATCTTGTCGTAGCACTCCCAGTTACGCGCCGCACGACCGATACCACCGTAAACCACCAGTTCTTTCGGGTTTTCGGCGACTTCCGGGTCGAGGTTGTTCATCAGCATGCGCAGCGGCGCTTCGGTCAGCCAGCTCTTGGCGGTCAGCGTGTTACCGCGGGCAGCGCGGATTTCAACGTCACGCAGGCGGGTGGTCTTGGTGGACATGGTTATCTCCTCGTACGGTTGTGGGCGCGGTGGTAGTCATGCTCAGTAATGTACATATGCACTTATACCAACCTGTATGTACAAGTGAATGCAAGTGAAAGGCCAAAACAGCTTTTGGCAAGCCTGAATAAACAAGGAGTAACGTATAAAATGTTTAGAGATCAGATAGTTAAAAGTTACTAGAAATTTATTTGCGACGCAGAATGGATGAAAATGTTGTTGCAACTATGCAATGGCTGGTCAGCGTGGATGTGCGTTATGTAACACTTTTCTGCGGGCAATCAGAGGAGTGTCACCATTCTGCCAATCGGCTCGGCACGGGTAACAGCATCGCAAAGATGGTCAGGGGTAGATGTCTATCGAGCGGCAGGCGGGGGCCGCTCGACCTATGAATCAGTTGCCGAATTTGCCTTCGAGGCGATAGCGCGAACCCGGGTAAACCAAGCGTGCGCAACCCACCTGACCCATTGCCGCCCATGTCCGGCGGCGAATCAGCAGGCACGGTTCATAACGTTTGATCTGCAGAAGCTTGCACTCGGCAGATTTGGCGTGAATCGACTCGACCACGTGTTCGCCTTCGGTCAACGGGGCCAGTTGGATCAAATAGGCGTACGGCGTGACCTTGGTGAAGTCTTGCTGCAGATAAGCCGGTGCGACCTCGGCATTGACGAAGCGCTCTTCGATCTGCACCGGCACGTCATTTTCGTGATGCACCACAACCGAATGGAACAACCGCTTGACCCCCTCAAGGGGAAAGGGCATCGAAGCCCGCGCCCGTTCAGGCATCTCCTCAAGCACGACCACTTCACAGCGATGCTCGTGACCTCGGGCGGCAATCTCTTCGGCAATGTTGTGGATCTCGAAGAGCGCCGCATGCCCCTTCGGTTCGGCTACAAAAGTGCCTACACCCTGCATGCGTACCAGCGAACCCTCAATGGTCAGTTCTCGCAGCGCCCGGTTGATGGTCATGCGACTCACCCCGAGCAAATTCAGCAGTTCACTTTCAGAGGGCAGTTTCGAATTGGGTAGCCACGCACCGGAGCGAATCTTCTGCATGATGATTTGCTTGACCCGTGCATAAAGCGGGGAGGGGCTTTCGAGCGAAAAGGACTCGAGGGACGCATTATCCTCAGTAGGTTTGGACACATTAATTCCCGACATAAAAATGAATGGCTCCGACAGGCCAGGAGCGAAGTTTACTCTGCGGCAAAGGATACGCCTATGCAGGTCGTATCCACCGTAGTCGAGCCTGCTGAAAATGCCTGTCTATCCAGGTTTCAAGGCTTTTTACCGATCAATTGCCGATATTCATCTGTGCGCTTCAGCACCACCAGCGCCTGATTGAAGCGCTCCAGGGCCGACTGCTTGTTCATGGCTTTGCTGAAGGCCAGATACAGAGGGTCGCGAGCCAGCGCTCTGGGTAACACCACAAACTGGCTTCGATTGGCCGCCAGCCGAGGATCCGAAGCCAGTATTGCTTCAAGCCCGGCGGTGCCATTGCCGATGATCGCCACATCCATGCGGCCGGCCAGTAACTTCAGCAGCCTCGATTGCTCACCGTTCTCACGCTCCACATGCAGTTCGCCGTTACTGATGGCCTGGTCGACTTTTTCACCGTAGCTGGCCCCGGACAGGCCGCCCAGTTTCTTGCCCTGCAAGTCTTTGAGCGTGTTGAACTCAAACTCGCGGCCCTGCAAAACCACCAGGCTGATGTCGTCGTCGTAAATCGGCAGTGAGAAATCGTAGAACTTTTCCCGCGCCTTGGTGCGCGAGATGTTGGTGATACCCCCGTCGCCATGTTGCGCATTCTTCAATGCTCGTTTCCATGGCAACAAGCGCAGCTCATAGGTATCGCCGGTATCTTTTTCCAGCCTGGCGAAAATCGCCGGCAGGATTCCGGCAGCCTGATCCTGGTCCAGGAAAATAATCGGCGGGTAGTTATTGTCGCCGTAGATCACCAGATGCTCGGCGTTGGCGCGCAGGGTCACGCAAAAAAATACGCACAGGTAAACCGCCGTCGAGCAGTAGTTTTTTATCGTCATAAGAGTCTTTCCGACGCAGCGCTCATAAACAGGTTCAGGCCTGCGCCGTGATACTGGCTTTGCTTTGGAACATGGCGGTATCGGCCTTGAACATCAGCTCGTCAAGGAGCTCACCCTCTTGCGGGTACAGCGCCACGCCAAGGCTGGCGCTGACCTTGATCTGGGTGTTTTTCCAGGGAATGGCCACGGCGATGGCGTTGCAGATGTCCTCGGTGATGCGCTGGATATCGCTTTTGTGGTGTGCGCCGTCGAGCAACACGACGAATTCGTCGCCGCCCATGCGCGCGGCTATTTCGAACTCGCGAATACTGGATTTGATCGCCGAGGCCGCATGGATCAGGATGGCGTCGCCCGCCTGGTGGCCGAAACGGTCATTGATCTGCTTGAAGTTGTTCAGGTCGATATAACACAGCGCCAGGTGTTCACCGCGACGCTTGGCGCTGAGCAGCCTCTGGGTCGCGAAGGGAATGAAACTGTTGCGATTGGGCAAGCCCGTCAGGCTGTCATAGAAGGCCAGTTTGCGTACTTCTTCTTCGGCCAGTTTGCGCAGTTTGATCTCATTGCGCAGGTGGCGCTGGGCCTTCAACAACACCAGGGCGAGCAACAGCGCCAGTGCGCAGCCGATACTGATCAGGACAATAATCTTGCGCAGGCGCTCGACCAGCTGTGGCGGGTTGGGATCGTAGATGAAGCCGTTCAGACCCTCGATGTTACTGACCATGCCCAGGTCGAGGAAGGCTTCAGCCATGCGTTGCCAACGCCCCGGGTTCATGTGGCCGATCTCGATCAGGTCGGGCAACACCAGCGAACGCATGGCTTGAGCTTCGAACTGCAAGTGTGCGCGGGTTTTCTCCACTGAATATTGATCGAGCAGCAGGTCAATGATTTGATCGGGGTTGTCCATTGCGTAGCGCCAGCCACGCAGACTGGCGCGGCGGAAAGCTTCGACCCGTTGGGGATGTTCGTCAATCTCGGCCTGGCTGGTGAACAGGATGTCGCTGTAGAAGTCGATCCCGTAGGTGACGGGGGCGATGATGTTGTAGTCGACGCCGCGCTGTTGCAGGTAGAAGGGTTCGTTGGTCAGGTAGGAGTTGAAGGCCGTCACTTTGTCGTTGGCCAGGTCCTCGACTTGAAAACTGCTGGGCAGCAATTGCAGCTTTTCGGGGGCGATGCCTTCGTGGCGGAACATGGCCAGGAACTCGGCATCGGTCTGTGCATCCATCAGCATCACCGGTTTGCCGATCAGGTCGTGCACACTGTGAACAGCTTTGTCGGCGCGGGCCAGGAGCACCGAGGGGGAATGCTGAAATATCACCGCCAGCGCCACCAGGGGCTTGCCGTGCAAGCGTGCGTAGAGCAACTCGCTGTTGGCTTCGCCGTATTGGGCGCGCCCGGAGAGTACTTCTTCGACTGGCGTGATGCTGGGACCACCTTCGTGCAGGCGCACCTCCAGACCTTCTTCGCGGTAATAACCCTGGGCGATGGCGGCGTAGTAGCCCGCGAACTGGAACTGATGTTTCCAGCGTAGCTGTACGTCAATCACCTGCAGGACATCATTCTGTTGGGTGACCGGAATCGCCCACGCCGCCTGAGACCAGAGCAGCACGAAAAACAGCAGCCGCCGCAGCCGGGTCGACGGAAGACTCTCCGGTTGGTGTGGCGTGACAGTGCAGCAACAGAGACTGGGCATGGTGATCGTCCGTGAATCGCGCATACTGCTTGGCGTGCAAGGCTTGGTGTGGCTTAGCGCGGCATTGTGGCATCACTGAGCGGTGCCAGCAATCAGGTGCCAGGGTAAGAAAAAGACGTCATGAGCATCCAGGGTACTAGCGAAGGTTGCGATAACGCTCAGTCAAGGACTGCACGCGGGTGACGTAGGATTGCGTCTCGGCGTAGGGCGGCACGCCGTTGTACTCGTCCACGGACGCTTCGCCGGCGTTGTAGCCGGCCAACGCCAGCATCTGGTTGCCGTTGAAGCGCTTGAGCAGCCAGGCCAGGTAGCGCACGCCGCCGCGAATGTTCTGGCGGGCGTCGAACGGGTCGTCCACGGCGAAGCGCACGGCGGTGGCGGGCATCAACTGCATCAACCCCTGGGCGCCGGCGGCGGAAATGGCGTTGGGGCGAAACGCCGATTCGGCATGTATCACGGCGCGGACCAGCGCCCTGTCGACACCATAAAGACCTGAAGCGGCCTCGATCTCGCGTCGATAGGATTGGGTGTCCAGGCGCAGTGAGGCGACCTTGAAATCCTTGGGCGCCATGCACAGGTAGCAGCCCTTGATGTAATAGAGCTCCAGTACATCGACCCGCGCGGAGATCCCGACGGGACGCCGGCTTACATATTGACGCACGCCCTTGTGGAGGAAGGTGAACACGCGAATCCGTACCGCGTCCGGGTCGTCGTTGCGCACAACCCGTGGCAGGGCCAACGCCTTGGTGTCGGCACCCGCGGTGCCATTGACGCGAGTGCAGCGGGCGCTGGCGATGACCTCGCTGCTGTAGCGGAGGGTGCCGTCCCCGGCCTGGCACTTGTACATGGCGCTGGCGCACAGTGGAGCCACCAGCAAGGCCAGCTCGAGGCAGCCAGGAAGGCTCTTGCGCGCCCATCGCCACGCTCTGGAACTCATCACATCGCTCCGCGCCACCGGTGCCGATCAGGCCTGCAGCGCCTGGCCAGGGGGTTATCTGAGGAGGGCCTGTTGCGGCTGGCCCGCCTGTTGTCCTGATAGTTATACCCCTTGTAACCGGCCTTGGAGCCTGCATTGACGTACGGGCTTGCGCCGTTGCCGGGCGTGGCGCACGCCCGAAGGTCTGCGCCACGCCGAGGCAGACGGCGTGGCGAGGAGGGCTTAGCTGCCCGTCACCTCGTCCAGTGCCTGCTCGAGGGTGCTGACCGTGCGCTCGATATTGCGCAGCTTTTCAAGGCCGAACAGACCGATGCGGAAGGTCTGGAAGTCGGCCGGCTCGTCGCATTGCAACGGCACGCCGGCAGCGATCTGCAGGCCCTGATCGGCAAATTTCTTGCCGTTCTTGATGTCGGCATCATCGGTGTAGCTCACCACCACGCCAGGGGCCTGGAAGCCGGCGGCGGCCACGCTTTTGATGCCTTTGCCGGTCAACATGGCGCGCACCCGATCGCCCAGGGCCTGCTGGTCGTCGCGGATCTTGTCGAAACCGTAGGCTTGTGTCTCTTTCATCACCTCGTTGAACCGCGCGAGGGCGTCGCTGGGCATGGTCGCATGGTAGGCATGTCCGCCCTGTTCGTAGGCCTGCATGATCTGCAGCCACTTTTTCAGGTCGCAGGCGAAGCTGCTGCTCTGGGTCTGCTCGATGCGTTCGAGGGCCATGGCACTGAGCATCACCAGGGCGCAGCAAGGGGAGGCGCTCCAGCCTTTTTGCGGTGCGCTGATCAACAGGTCGACGGCGCATGCCTGCATGTCCACCCAAAGGGTGCCGGAGGCGATGCAGTCCAGCACGAACAGGCCACCCACCGCATGCACGGCGTCGCCGACGGCCCGCAGGTAGTCGTAGGGCAGGATAATCCCGGAAGAGGTTTCAACGTGGGGGGCGAAGACGATCTGCGGCTTGTGCGCATGAATGGCGGCCAGCACTTCGTCCAGAGGCGGTGGGGCGTAGGCGGCCTGGCGACCCGCTTCGACCGGGCGGGCCTTGAGCACCGTGGTGGCCGCCGGGATGTTACCCATCTCAAGGATCTGGCTCCAGCGATAGCTGAACCAGCCGTTGCGTATCACCAGGCATTGCTGGCCGGTGGCAAACTGTCGCGCCACCGCTTCCATGCCGAATGTGCCGCTGCCCGGGACCACAGCCACGGCCTGGGCGTTGTAGACCTGTTTCAGCGTGCTGGAGATGTTCTTCATCACGGCCTGGAAGGACTGCGACATGTGGTTGAGCGAGCGGTCGGTGTAGACCACCGAATACTCGACCAGCCCCTCGGGATCGATACTGGGATAGAGCTTTGACATGGGTGACTCCTTTGGCAGAGATGTCAGTGGTATCGACCCTGCCCGAAGCCTTGGCAAATGACAAGATTGCCCGGGATTGAATTTCGACTTGTTTCGCGGGGCTGGTATCACCGGGGGCGACAACCGGTTCTACTGCGTTGATGGCGCGCCCTAATTGCCAGTCGGGTTGCAGTGCCTGCAGGACGTCAGTTCATGTTGGGTGGAAGCGGGCCGAAGAACATTCTTTTCAAACGCTCAGGTCCCAGGGCACGCGCCAGTTCGGAGATGACGCAATACATGAAGATCAATGTAATGAGCAGAATCTGCACCGCCCAGAACTGCGGCCAGTTCATGGAGGACCACAACAGGCTGTTCGCGTCCATGAAGCTGGGGGCTTCTTTCCAGTATTCGTACAACCGCTCCAGATAATGAACGACCAGCGCGACCAGGGCATACATGAGGGTCTTCCAGGTCACGTTCCAGATCAACGGTTTTTCCGGGAAGCGGTTGATGAAGGGCAACATATCCGCGACCAGTACTGACTTGCCGAGGACCAGGGAAGCGATCAGCACCGATGCGGACACCGGCATCGAAATGCCCGTACCCTTGATCATCAGCGCACGGATGAAGGCGACTATGTGCAGGATGATGAAAAAGAACAGGGTGGGCGGAATCGCCTTGATGAGTTCTTCTTTTATCTTGTGCAGGACAGCTGTCATGTTGACCCCCTGAGAAAGTACGGCGAAAAGTTTCGCGTCCGTTATGCGAGACCCTCTGGCACGAAGGAAAGGTCAAACGCCTGGGCCCACGGGAAAACGGCCATCAGGACTGCGCTGGCCTCACGGAACGCATCACGCGTTCGCGCGGGCTTTCAGTCCTGATGACCGGATCAAGGCCTTATTTGCTTTTAAGTTCTTTGTAGGTTTTGACGATGTCTTGCGCCCAGATATCGAGCACTGCCCTGAAGTCGTTGGCTTGCACGACCTCCGAGGAGTTTGCCAGATCAGTCCCTGCGCCTTTGCGCACCATCTGGGCCAATACCTTGTTATCGCCACCATCGAGGAAGGCGGCTTCAGTCGCCAGACTGGTGTCCTGGTCGCGAATGCCGGTGGCGGCACTGACACCGGCGGCAACCAGGGCAATCGGGATGATCTCGTAGGGTTGCAGCCCCTTGGTCTTGGCACTGACCGCCGTAATGGCCGGACGCACGACCAGCACGCCCGGGCCCGGGCCGGTGGCCAGTGGAAGCTCCCTGGCAAAGGCATTTTTCAGGGCCTGATCGTAGAACTGCGTAATGCCATTAAGGGTTTTTTGCGGGATTTTGTCAGTCGCTTGCGGCTGAGGGTACAGCTGGCTATGTTCGACGTAGACGCTGGTGTAGCGGTTCACATCCACGCCCGGGTCGATCCAGCGCATGACGTCCGCCCCGGAAGGCGATTTTTCTTCTTTGAGGGTGCTGTAGTCCTTCAAGAATCCTGAGTATTGCTCAGGGTCGACGTAGGGGCTGGCGCAACCTGCGAGCGCCAGGGTCAATACACATGCTGCGAACGATTTGATCTGCATAAAAGCTCCAGAGGAGGCACGTGAAGGCGAAAAGAAGCGTCGCTGGAAAGTCGCAATGACGGCAGCTTTTAAAAGCGCTGCCGTCTAACGCGAACCATTGCTACGGGTCGCTTGTAACGCCTTTACGGCGTCACGATGTTGAACCAGAAATCGAAGTTGTCCATGTAGGACACCAGTTCCTCGAGCTTGCCCTGAGCCCCGTCGACCTTGATGTCACCCGAGGCCAGCGCATCTTTGAGCGAGGTCTCTTTCAACACGATCTTGTTCAACGTGTCGCGGGTCAGGGTCACCTTCGCATCGGCGTCCTTGGCTTCCACGCCTTCGGTGTGGTTGAGCACGCCATTCTCCATCTCCACCGAATACTTCTGCTTCAGGTCGATGAAGTCGAAGTTGAGCGACAGGCGCTTGCCTTCGGCTTTCGGTCCGTTCAGGCGCATGGCCAGGAAGTCGAAGAACAGGTCCAGGTCCATCGCGCGCACGGTATCCGGGCTGGCGGTGTCCGGTGTTGGCAGCTTCATCACACCTTCACGCAGTTCCTTGGCACCGGTGAGGTAGAAGTTGCGCCACGGTCCGCTTTCGGCCTGGTAACCCAGTTGCTCCAGGGCGTCGGCCTGCAGGTTCTTCGCCGCCTGGTTGCTCGGGTTGGCGAACACCACGTGGTTGACGACTTCGGCGACCCAGCGGAACTCGCCCTTGTCGAAGTACTCCTTGGCTTTCTTCAGCACTGCCTCTTCGCCGCCCATCATATCGACGTAGTGCTTGCCGCCTTCCTCCGGTGGCAGCTCGTTCAAGGTCGCCGGGTTACCGGTGAACCAGCCCATGTACAGCACGTAGGTGGCCTTGACGTTGTGGTTCACCGAACCGTAGTAGCCACGGTTGGAGAACTTGTTGGCGATTTCCTTCGGCAGTTTGAACTGCTCGGCGATCTCGACCATGGTGTAACCCTTGTTGATCATGCGCAGGGTTTCATCGTTGATGTAGCGGTACATGTCGCGTTGGGAAGACAGCTGTTCACGCACTTCCTTGTTGCCCCAGACCGGCCAGTGGTGCATGGCATACATCACCTGGACATCATCGCCCCACAACTTGAGCGCCTCGTTGAGGTACTTGGACCACGGCAACGGCTCGCGAATTTTCGCGCCGCGCAGCGAGTAGGTGTTGTGCAGGGTGTGGGTGGAGTCTTCGGCGGTGTTGAGCGCTTTCTTTTCCTTGATGTAATAGAGCATCTCGGCGGGCGCTTCACTGCCCGGCGCGTACAGGAACTGATAGGTCAGGCCGTCGATGACATGGGTTTCACCAGTGGTCTTGATGATGTCGGTCGGCGGAATCAGCGTTACCGTACCGGCCGAAGTCGTGGTGCCCAGACCGGCGCCCAGCTGACCGGTCGGGGTCGGCGGCAGCAGGTTGCCGTACATGTAGCTGGCGCGACGGCTCATGGCGGTGCCGGCCATGACGTTTTCCGAGACCGCGTGTTCAACGAAGCCCAGCGGAGCATAAATCTTCACCTTGCCGGCTTTAACGTCTTCTTCGTTGACCACGCCGCGCACGCCACCGTAGTGGTCAACATGGCTGTGGGTATAGATCACCGCCACCACGGGTTTTTTCGGACGGTGCTGGTAGTAGAGGTCCAGGGCGGCCTTGGCGGTTTCGGTGGAAATCAGCGGGTCAAAGATGGTGACGCCGTCCTTGCCTTCGACGATGGTCATGTTCGACAGGTCGTAGTTGCGCACCTGATAGATGCCATCGGTCACTTCGAACAGGCCGGAAATATTGATCAGCTGGGACTGGCGCCACAGGCTGGGGTTAGTGGTGTCCGGCGCATCTTCACCTTCCTTGATGAACGCGTACTTTGCCGGGTCCCAGATCACATTGCCCGAAGAGCCCTTGATGACCGCCGACGGCAGGGGGGCAATGAAACCTTTATGCGCCAGTTCGAAGGAGGTCTTGTCGTTGAACGGCAGTTCCTTGAGCAAGGCATTGTTGGCGCTCTTGGTCGCTTCAGAGGCCGGTTTTGGTTTCTCAGCATCGGCGGCAACCGCATGAGTGGCCAGTGCAATGGCTGCAACGAGCGAGCAAAGGGTACCGGCAACTTTGTAAGGGCGCCATTCGCCGTGAGTGCGGACGAGTTTCTTCGACTGTACTTCGTAATTCATTTCCCAGTTCCCTCTAGTGTCAATGTGCTATGCCGAAAGTGGTAATGGCAAGCTCAAGTAAAACTAGTAGCAATTCGCAAAACTTCGAGTGATTTGGATCAAAAATAACTGTCGGTGTGAATCAGGCGGGGAGGTAATCAAGAACTAACTCGGCCGTACATGCGGTGGTTTAAAGACACACTTTGGACTGTTGGATAATTTTTGTTATAACGCAGGACGGCTCTGTTGGGTCTGAAAAGAACACTTCTGACGCAGTGTCCTGGGACGCGGTTTTTTGTATTGGCTGGAGGCGTGGCAATGACAACGAACGATGTGAAATCCCGATTCGAAGCAAAGCTGCTCCGTCCGGCAAAGCCTGGTGATGATGCGTCGTGGGCGTTCGTCGTGCTGCCAAAAGACGTCAGTGAACAGCTCCCCAGGCGAGGCAGAACAACGGTTGAGGGCACCATCAATGGTCACGCTTTCCAGGCAACCCTTGAGCCGGACGGTCAACTGAGCCATTGGCTGCAGGTCAGCAACGAGTTACTCGAAGCGACAGGCGCGGTCATTGGGGATACCGTCAAGCTGGAGCTATCCCCTGTGAAGAAGGAGCCCGAGCCTGCCATCCCGGAAGATTTCCAGGAGGCCCTGACTGCCAATCCCGAGGCGCGGAAAGTGTGGGACGATACGACGACCCTCGCACGGGTCGACTGGATTCACTGGATGACCTCTGCCAAACAGCTCAAGACTCGCACCAAACGAATAAGCGATGCCTGCGACATGCTTGCATCGGGCAAGAAGAATGTTTGCTGTTTCGATCAGTCCGGTTTCTACAGCAAGGCCTTCCGTGCGCCTGAGGCCGAAAATCTTTAAGCAGAACATTGCGTTTAACAGTCTGGGAATGCGTTTCCTTCCTCCACCGCAAACGCAATGCCTTGTACTCAGTCCTTCACCGCACCGCCCGGACTTTCCTTGAAGGTTCAGAACTCACGAGGGTTACCTTACCCGGGTGACAGTCAGTACGACCGCAGCGATGCGCTCGGCCTCGCTGTACGTCTGTGTCTCCAACTCTTCCCCAAAGACATCGGGATCAATCTCCCGATAAGTCCACGCCAGGTCTGACCTGTCGATCAGAGGGCGCGCCTGCTCCAGGAACAAATCCACGCCCTTGACGGAGGGCGCGCCCGTATAAAGGAGCACGCTGCCCCCGGGCGAGAGGCGTCCGATAGATTGCTGCAAAATTCGCACGGACAGCTCGGAGCCCAAATGCTCACCACCATGCCGGTAGGCGCGTCGTTGGCTGTCTTGCATGTAGGGTGGATTAGCCACGATCAAGTCGAAGTTTTCCGTGGTCCCGGCAAGGATATCGCTGTGAAACGCAGCAACATTTTCGGCTCCCGCCAGCGCGGCATTGATCACGGTAAACCGCAGCGCACCGGGATTGATGTCCAGCGCGGTGACCTGCGCGTCCGGTCTTGCCTTGGCAATCAAAATGGCACCGACGCCGCTACCGCACCCAATGTCTGCGGCAGTGCGTATCGGATGCGTCGAAGTGCGAAGGAACTCTTCAATCGCCTGGGCGAACCGGTAGGTGTCGGGGCCGAAAAATACAGCATCGTTGGCTAAGGTGGGAAAGCTGGAATGAAAGAAGAGCAAGTCACCCAGGCTCGAGCAGCGGACGTTACTGGCCCACATACCTGCGTCGGGACGCAGGATGCCATTGTCATACAATGCCGGGTAATCGATTCCCGCCAGCAAGCCAGCCTCGAATGGGCGACTCCAGCCGAATACATCTCTCAGGCTGTGAGCTTGCCGATTGGCCACTCGCTGGTTGACCCGTTGGTGGGTCAGTGGCGTCACCGTAATGAATCTATAGCGCTGCGCCTGCAAGTGTTGCCCGAGTTCAAACAGCGCTAGATCATGACGTTCGTTTGCCGTCGCCACCGCGCCGAGGTTCAGGGCATTACCGTTAAAGTGACTCATTGTGAGAGCGATCCTTGGGAAAAACGCTTGGAAAAGACCCTCGTGGCGGCCAGGCCTACGGGTGTCGAGTGCAAGTCCGGGCCCATCAATGCAATGAGACTTTCAAGGGATTGAGGGTCAGGCAATTCGACCGGTTTGTCCCCTGAGTCTCCCGAGCTGCGCTGACGGAACCGGTTGCGGAATGGATGAGAGGGGGACGACGGTGTTTCTTGCCAGTCACCTGCAATCCAGTCCTTCAACAGCTGTTTTTCATAGCCGTTGAACACACCAAACATCACCGCCGCCTGGCCATCGATCAGTTGCCAGAAGCGGCTGGCGCAGGGGTCTTGATGTCGCTTGATCCAGCCTTTGTTTTCCAGCGCCTTGAGCAGTCGTGGGCTCTGGCCAGGGGTGGCAAGCCATTGGTTGATCGTGAGCCCTTCCAGGCGACAATAGTCCGAATGCATGTGCTGGCCAAAGCTGGCCTTGTTTTCCAGCATCGCGATGACTTCGCGTTCCAGGTCAAACGAGCGAATCACGTCAGTGGAGTTTCTCCCCAGATCATTGAGCAGATAGCCCGCGCGCAGACGCTGCAGGAATTCATCCTGGGTGCGGTCATTGGGCAGCAGGTCGAGAACAGACTCCATCGCTTTGAAGGCATGCCCTGAGCCGGCGTTGTCGATGGTGACATGAAGGGTGAAATAGCGCGGGTCGATGCCCAGTTCGTTCAGCTCAAAAGCGCTGATGAGAAGATGCAGCGGCGGTTGTTCATAGCCGAGGTTGTAGCCCAATACCTCGGGCAGATACTCATCGCACAGGCTTCCCAGCGCCAACTGGAGGGTGCCTTGTAAATACAGACTGTCATCGAGTGGGGCAGCCGCCGCGCAGTCATGTTCAGCAAGGAGTTGGCGGTACAGCAAAACATGGTTGAGCGCAGGTTCGCCATCACCCAACTCTTCCAGGTAGGTACGAATCAGACCGCGATACCGCCAGTCGTCGGCGTGGCTGAGCGTGCCGTACAGCCATGCCCCGTCGACCAGCTTGCTCGGAGCAACCTGCTGGAGGAAATACAGGGCATGTGCCTTGTTGGTGAAGTATTTCCTGCCGGCTCCAGCGCGTCGCTCCTGGAGATAGGCCTGGTAACGCCGGGCCACTGATTGGCTGTTTGTGCGAACCCAGTCCGAAAGATCAGCAACATCCCCAGGAAGATCATTGGGCAGTTTACTCGTTGCCTCCAATTGGTTCTGGAGGAAGTTACGCACGCTGGCCGAATCGACTTCTGCAGGTGTTCGGATCAGCTGGCTATAGAGTGACAGATTGGCGCCTGAGGCTATGGGCGCCATGGGATCGTGCCGGGGAAGCAGTTGTAACGATGTCATGGCAGGCCTGCTGAATGTTCGGATTGTTCGTTGATGTCACCTCAGCCGGTCAAAGTCCGGTGCAAGCCCGGGCCTTGAGCCTGCGCAGAGGTCAAGCAGCCATATGGCTTGCCGCCCAGTCCTTTTTGAAACCGGCTTTCATCGCTTCCATTTGCTCCCCAAGCTCGTCGAGCCTGGCTTTGCCCAGCAGCTTTTTGGCCTGAGGAAACATCTCGGTTTCCTCTTCTTCTATGTGGTGCTCCAGCAGCTCTTTGACGACCTTCACGCGCCCGGCAAACTCCGGAGTGCCCGGGTCGGTTTCCTTCAAGTCTGGCAATACCAGCGAGTCGACCGTGCGATGTTCTTCCTTGGCCTCGAAGTACATGACGTCCTGCTCTTTGCTGCCGGCTTCCTTGAAGGCCGGATAGAGAATTTCTTCCTCCAGTTTTGTATGGATCGAAATCTCCATTTCCAGTTTGTCCAGCAGGTCGGCGCGTTTCTTGGTCGCTCTGTCCGTCGATTCGCTCAACTGCGCCAGGATGGCTTTGACTTTCTTGTGGTCGGCTTTCAAAAGATCGATGGCGTTCATCTTGGCTGCCTCAGGTTGCAGGAAAGGGGGAGTGGAGTTGAGTTGACCTGATAGCTATCGCATTTCCTGTGCCAACCACTCCAGCCAGGCAATTTCGTTTGCAAACAATGACTTGTGATATTCGGCCGTTGGCTGAGGCGTGCAGTCTGCAAGAATCGGCGATCCGGTCATTGCAGATAGCGCGATTGTCTCCCTGCGGGCCTATCAATTCACCACTCGTCCGGCGTCGCATCCAACCCTTTGAACGTACCGCTCATTCCCTTGGACAGATAAGTCTGGGCAGGCAAAAGTCGTGCTCAAGCCGGCGGTTTGAGGCAGGCAGGTGATTGCGCCTGGTCGCTAATCAGGCCAAGTTACTTTGGTTTGAGCGCCGAGAGTGAGTTCGGCCAAGGGGAAGCCATGACAACGCGCAAACTGACCGTTGAAGATTTGGATTTGAACGTTTCAATTCGCGGCGAAGGCTCACCTCTGCTCTTGCTCAATGGCCTGGGTGGCTTGATCCGAACCTTCGATCGCTTGCGTGATGAATTGGTGGACCACACGACCATTACGCTGGACGTGCCCGGCGTTGGCAAATCGCAGATGCCTCGCTGGCCGATGCGTCTGCCGCGCCACGCCGACCTGATCGCCGGGATGCTCAAGCAATCGGGATTCGATCAGGTCGATGTGTTCGGCGTCAGTTGGGGCGGTGCATTGGCGCAGGAATTCGCCCTGCGTCACCCGGGCATGGTGCGCCGGCTGATCCTCGCGGCGACCTCGGCTGGCCCGGCGATGCTGGTGAAGCCCGCCGACATCATGGGGTTTTTTGGCTGGAGCAAGAAAACCAGGCAGCGCAAGCCAGAAGGCTCGGGCCATTCGATCCAGACATTGCTGCACTTCGGTGTGATCAACGGCATGCTCACGGCTGATCCGCGCACCTATTACCACCAACTCACCGCCCTGGTTGGGTGGACAAGCCTGCTGCGGCTATCGCGTCTGCGCCAGCCGACACTGATTCTCACCGGCGAACGCGACCCCCTGGTGCGGCTATACAACGCGCACATCCTGCGCCGTAGCATTCGTCGTGCACAATTGCACGTCCTGCAAGGTGAGGGGCATTTTTTCGTGGTGACCAGCGCCCGGCGAACCGCCGAATTGATACGCGAGTTCCTCCGCCAACCGTATGAAGATGAAGAGACGGCGTTATTGATCGACAACGGTACGTCCAATCCACGCCTGCCGCTATCCGCGAGGAATTGATCGCTGTGCTGCGACGCAGCAAAAAATTGAACGGCTGATGGATGCGCCCGCCTAATGATTAGCCTGTGGACAATGCCACAGGCAATGTGCCAATACCGGCATGCTCCGAGAGGTGGTCAACGTGGCTAAAGACGACAAGAAAAGCAAAGATGATGCTTCGAAAACCAGCAAGGATTTGAAGGACAAAAAGTCATCGTCGACAAAAAAATCAGCCGCGGCCTCGGCTCTTTCCAAATCTTCCGACAAGAAAGACACGAAAGACAAAAAGGACAAGAAAAAAGACGCTGAACCCAAGAAGTCTGCGAAAAAAGCTGATAGCAAGCCAGAAAAGGCGAAGAAATCAGAGAAGGCAGAAAAGCCGGCCAAAAAGAAAAAATGATACCCGCCATCTGCCAGGGCTGTACGCCCTGGCTGTCTCGCTTTCGTTCTCTATCCGTATCGTTTGTCGTTAACCCGCAGCTACCTCACTGCAAACAGGCGTACACCACCATCTCCACCAGCATCTCCTCCCGTGCCAACCCGGCCACGACAATGGCCGCTCGATTGGGGTAGGGCGCCTGGAAATACTGCCCATAGACGGCGTTGACCGTTGCCAGATAGCGGCGGTCAGTGACGTAGATCATCACTTGGGTCACCGCTTCCAGCGATGTGCCCGCCGCCTCCAGGGTATGGCGCAGGTTGGCCAGGGTCTGATGGGCCTGGGCCTCGATGCCGCCGGCGACCACCTGGCCGCTGGCATCGATGGGGATCTGGGCGGTGTAGAGGGTGCCATTGCCGACGACGGCCCATTCAAGGGGGGCCTTTGACGCGAAAAGCTCGGTCTTGATTGCATATTTCATGGGGTGTTCCTGAGTAAAGGGACAGGGCTTTTCAATCGGCATCGCTTCCACCCCCTGCGCCGAGGCGGCGCGAGGCTTCGCTGCTTTCGACCAGTACCTGTTCGGCCAACTGTTTGAGTCGTTGCCAGGTGGCTTCGCTGACGGTGAAGCCCTGGGCCAGCGCGGCTTGCGCACAGACCTGCTGGCGCGCCGGTACTGCCGGGCGACTGAAGGCGACGGTGATGCTTTGCTCCGCATCGCGGGTACAAGGTCGCTCGTCGACGTGCAGTTCAGGGCGGCTGTTGCCGGCGTGGAACGTGGCGATGCACACCTGGCGGGCATCGCCCCAGCGCGCCTGGACGTCCATGCCCTGTTCGGCGGCCCGGCACAGGTAACCGAGCAACAGCAGCCGGTTGTGGCAATGATGAATGCGCAGCACGGACTGGCCGCTGTCCAGCGCTTTGCCCAGCGCAAGCTCCACGGCGGTCGCGGCGCAGCGCAGCACGCTCTGGCCCCTGGCGTCGATGACCAGCAGGGCGCTGTCTTCGTAGCGCAGGGCAAAGGGCTGATCCGCTTCGCGTTGCAGATAGCCCAGGGCTTTTTCCAGTGCGCCGATGCCGTCCAGCCCTTGCAGTTGCAGCCAGCCGACCATGTCGGCGGCATCTTCGCAGTCGCCGGCGGCGAAGCCCATGCCTTCGAAGGCCTTGCGGCACATCACCTGAATTTCGTTGAGGGATACACGCATGGTCACTGATCTCCGTTGGGCATGACCGCGAAATTCCAGTCATCGGCGAACGGCTGGCCGATTTCGCTCACCAGCGGGGCACCCTGGAACAGGGTGATGCGCACCCAGCGGCTGGACTTGGGGTCAAATTTACCCGCACCGAAGAACGCCAGTTTGCAGCGCAACAGGTGGATGGGCAGCATGTCCCGGGCCAGGAGGTTGGCGCGAACCTCGCCATAGGCGCATCGAGCCATGCCTTGCAGGCGTCGGACCGTGCCCTTGAAGGCCGGATGGGCAATCAGAAAGTGCGCGGTCAACGCATCGGGGTGCGCACGCAGGTGATCGACCAGGGCGCCATGGCAGCGCTGGATGTTGCGTGCGATGCCCAGTTGCATCTCCTTGTCGGCACCCGGTTCTTCAGTGCGCATGCCCAGGCGCGGTTCTTCCTTCTCTGCGGAGCGATACCAGAAGAAGTGCTCGGCATCGGCGGCGCTGAAGTCGTAGGCCAGGGCCCAGGCATAGTGCTGTACGATGAGTTCGCGCAGCTGCGCCAGGGGCATCTGCGCATCCAGGCGCAAGCCTTCGACGACGCCCATCTGCTCGGCCAGGGGGGTTACCTGCTCGGGGTACAGTTCCAGCAGAAGGCTGACCAGCAGCTCCTGACAGCCGATGCCCGCGTGCGCTTCGCTAAAGGACTGCAAGCGTGCCCAGAGATCGTCGCTGCAGGGCTGGCAGTTGAGCCACTCGGTCAAGGGGGTGAGATCGGCCAGGGTCTGCCGGTCCTGCTCGTGCTGGCGCAGGTCTTCGGTCAGGGTTTGCTGCACGTGCAGGCGTGCGCGGTGCAGCAGTTCGTGCAAGCGCCGCAGGCGGACCGGGTCCGCCGGTTGCGCCAGGACCCGGGCCAGCGCGGTTTCCCGCGCCAGGATCCACTGGTCGATCAGTTGTGGATGGTTGAGCAGGAAAGGCGCCATGCCTAGCCCGGTCGCGTTGCCGACCCCCAAATACCGCTGCAGGGTTACGTCGAGTTTCGCGGCGCGCTGTGGATTGCGCGCCTTTGCCATGTGCTCGATCTGCTCGATGCTGAAATGGCGCAACAGGTACACGGTGAACATTTGCGCGCTGAACGGCTGGTTGAAGTCGGCGTTGTCCTGCAGACAACCGAAGTCGGCGATGCCGAACTTGCCATTGCCGTAGACGGCGGTGGTGCGGTAGAGGTAGCCGACGTCGGCCAGTTGGCGAGCGTCGGGCTGATTGCCTTCCGCCAGGGCGGCCAGGAAGCGTTCGAAATTGCGCAGGCTGCGGTTGGCGCGGGACAGCACCAGCACCCGCGCGTCGAAGCGGCCGGCTTCCTGCAACGGCACGTTGCGTTGCAGGTCGCGCAGTTGCACGTCATCGACATCGCCGGCCACCAGGACGAAACAGACGTCCCACTGATCGGCGATCACCCGGTCGCTGCGTTTCTCCGGCGGCAGGTAAGCCGAGAAAATCACGCAATGGTAGTGCGCGGTCGGCGTGTCGATGCGGTAGATGACGGTGCCGAAGCCTTCGTTGTCCAGATCGAAGCGGCTGCGCTGGATGCGCCACTGCTGGTTCATCATCCGGCGCATGCTGCTGCGCACGAAACTCAACGGGCTCTGGAAGTGGCTGCCCAGCCGGGCCAGGTCCATGACCTGGCTGGCGGGGCGCAATGTGGCGGCCGGGTTGGACATGGTTGTTGTTCCTGGATGCATCATGTTCATAGACCTTGCTCGCGGGCCATGTGCCGGGCGATGCGTACCGAATCCCACAGGGCCGGCAGGATTAACAGCGAGACCGGCACCGCAGTGATGACAATGAAGGACTGCAGGGCGGTCACGCCGCCGGCGCCGATGGTGATCAGCACCACTGCCGCCAGGCCCATGCCGATGGCCCAGAAACCACAGAGCCACTTTTTCGGCTTGTCGGTGCTGGACATCGCCAGCGCCACGGTGAAGGCCATGGCGTCGCCGTTGGTGGCCACCGAAATGAAGCTCAGGAACAGGAACAGTGCGCTGATTAGGCCACCGAGCGGCAGGTTCTGGGTCACGCCCAACAACAGGTCTTCAGGCTGGGTACCATGGGCCGTCACGATGCCGGGTGACTGCAACTCCATGCCGATGCCGGTACCGCCCACCACGGTGAACCAGAACATGGTCACCAGCGGAGCGATGATCGACAGGGTCATGATGATCTCGCGAATGGTCCGGCCCCGGGAGATCCGTGCGACATACAGCGCGACCATGGGGGCATAACCGATGAACCAGCCCCAGTAGAACACGGTCCACCAGTCCAGCCACTTGGGGTCGGCGCGGAACATCGTCAGCGGGATGAACTGCTCCACGTGCAGGGCGAAGGCCGACGGGAAGCCGCTGAGGATAAACAGTGTCGGCCCGAACACCACCATGAACACCGCCAGCCCGAGCATCAGCCAGACATTGATCTCGCTGACGAAACGAATGCCCTTGAGGCCGACCAGGCATGAGGTGGTGTACATCAGGGTGACCAGGACGATGGTGATCGACTGGGTCACGATGCCATTGGGCACGCCCCATACCGCGTGCAGGGCGCTGCTGATTTGCAGGCCGAGGAAACCGATCGGGCCGATGGTGCCGGCGACCACAGCGATGATCGAGGCGGCGTCGGCGAAGATACCGATCGGGCCTTTCAAGGCGCGCTCGCCAAACAGCGGGTAAAGCAGGGTGCGGGGGGCCAGCGGCAAGCCCTTGTCGTAGTGCAAGTGCATCAGCACGATGGCCAGCAGACTGCCGAGCACCGCCCAGGCCAGGAAACCCCAGTGGATGAAGGCCTGCGCCAGTGCCGCCGTCGCCGCCGCTTCCGTGTGCGGCTGCACGCCGGCAAAGAAGGGCGGTGGGCTGGCGAAGTGCATCAGCGGTTCTGCCGCGGCCCAGAACGCGCCGCCGCCGGCGAGCAATGCGCACATGATCACGGCGATCCAGTTGAACGTGCTGGTGTCAGGGCGTTGGTCGATGCCGCCCAGGCGCACGCGTCCGCATTTGGAAAAGCCGATGCCCAGGCTGACCACGAAGGTCGCCAGCATCAGCACCTGCCAATACAGCCCGAAGGCCTTGGTCGACCAGGCGAAGAGAGCGTTGACCAGTGCCGACACCGCGTCGATATCGACCAGCGCCGCGATCAGAAACGCGCCCAGGAAACCGCCGCTGATCAGGAACAGTGGCCAGTCGATGTCGCGGGCGATCGGCAGACTCATGGTCTGGCCCTCGGCCTGTAAGGTACTTGGATTTTTCATGAATCCTCCGGAACCTGCGATTGTTTTTATTTTAGAAGCTGTCCGTGCAGGGGTGGCTCAGGCCTGCGCCGCGGTGGCGGTTTCCAGCAGGCGCAGCCAGTTCAGTCCCATGATCTTGCTCACATCGATTTCGGCAAAGCCGCGGGCGCGCAGGCCCCTGGCGATGTTGGAAAAGTCGCGGCTGTCGCGGAACCACTGCAGCGGCTGCGGCCAGTTGGCGTTGTCCCTGGAGCCTTCGCCGTAGTCCTTTTCCTTGCTCCAGCGGCCGTTGCGCATCCACTCAAGCACCGACAGCGGTTGCGCCTGGCACAGGTCAGTGCCGATACCGATGTGGTCGACGCCCATCAGGTCGGCGGTGCTGGCGATCATGTCGCAGAAACTTTCCAGGCTGCAGGCCGAGGCGCCCTTGAGGTGGAAGGGATAGGTGCTGAAGCCCAGCAGGCCGCCGGACTCGGCGATCCCGCGCAGGACTGCATCGGACTTGTTGCGCTTGGCCGCGTGGAAGCTCGACGGGTTGGCGTGGGAAATGATCACTGGCCGGGTCGACAATTCGATGGCTTCCAGAGTGCTGCGTTCGGCACTGTGGGACATGTCGATCAGCATGCCGACCCGGTTCATCTCGGCGATGACCTGGCGGCCGAAGCGGCTGATGCCATTGTCTGCCTGCTCGTAGCAACCACTGGCGAGCAGGCTCTGGTTGTTGTAGGTCAGCTGCATGACGAACACGCCCAACTGACGGAAGATCTCCACCAGATCAATGTCATCCTCGATCGGCGAGCAGTTCTGGAAACCGAAGAACACGCCGACCCGGCCTTCCTCGTGGGCCAGGCGGATGTCGCCGGCCGAGCGCACGGGGCGGATCAGCTCGGGCCAGGTTTCGAAGCGGCGGTTCCATTCGCCCAGGCGCGAGAGGGTTTCCCGGGCGTTCTCGTGGTAGGCGATGGTGGCGTGCACCGCACTGAGGCCACCGGCCTGCATTTGCTGGAATATTTCCGGGCTCCAGTTGGAGTACTGCAAGCCGTCGATCATCAGAAGGTCGTGCATGGCGGGTGCTCCATCAAGGCCGGACGTAGGTGGTCTTGACCACGGTGTAGAAGTCGCGGGCGTATTGCCCTTGTTCGCGAGGCCCGAAGCTCGAGGCTTTGCGGCCGCCGAAGGGCACGTGGTAATCGGTGCCGGCGGTGGGCAGGTTGACCATCACGCAGCCCGTTTGCGCACGGCGCTTGAACTCGCTGGCATGGCGCAGGGACTGGGTGATGATCCCGGCGGTGAGGCCGTACTCGGTGTCATTGAGGGTCGCCAGGGCTTCCTCGAAATCCCGGACACGGATGACGCAGGCGATCGGCCCGAACACTTCCTCGCGGTTGATGCGCATGTCGTTGCGACTGTTGATGAACAACGCCGGACGCATGAAATAGCCGTCGGTGTCCAGTTGCAGGCGCTCGCCGCCTTCGACCAGAGTGGCGCCTTCATCCTCCGCCAGGCGCAGGTATTCCAGGTTCTGTTCCAGTTGCCGCGCCTCGGCCACCGGGCCGATCTGCACGCCGGCCTCCAGGGCATGGCCGACCTTGAGCTGGCGCATGCGCCCGCGCAGCGCTTCGACAAAGCGGTCGTGGATCGACTCGCAAACAATCAGCCGCGAAGACGCCGTGCATTTTTGTCCGGTGCCAAAGAATGCACCGTTCAGGGCGCATTCCACGGCGATGTCGAGGTCGGCGTCGTCCATGACCACCAGGGCATTCTTGCTGCCCATCTCCAGTTGGCAACGCACCAGGTTGCCGGCCGTGGCGACCGCGACGCGACGACCGGTGGCCAGCGAGCCGGTGAAGGTCAGGGCGTCGATGTCGGCGGACTGCACCAGGGTTTCACCGACGCTTGCGCCGCTGCCCATGACCAGGTTGAACGTGCCATGGGGCAGGGCCTGGCGGCTGATGATCTCGGTCAGGGCCCAGGCACTGGCGGGCACCAGGTTGGCGGGCTTGAACACCACCGCATTGCCGAACGCCAAGGCCGGAGCGATCTTCCAGGCCGCGGTGGCCATGGGGAAATTCCACGGGGTGATGATGCCCACCACACCGACCGGCTCGCGGTGGACCTCGATGTCGATACCGGGGCGCACGGAGGCGGCGGTCTCGCCCATCTGGCGCAACACCTCGGCGGCGTAGTAATGGAAGAACTGGCCGCTGCGATTGACTTCACCGATGCCCTCGGCCAGTGGCTTGCCCTCTTCGCGGGAGAGCAGTTGACCGAGTTCTTCCTTGCGGGCGATCAACTCGTCGCCGATGGCCATCAGAATCTGCTGGCGTGCTTCCAGGCCGGTGGCGGCCCACAGCGGCTGCGCGCTGCGGGCGGCCTGGATGGCCAGGCGGGTCTGTTCGGCGCTGGCCTGGTGGTATTCACCGATCAGGTCGCGGCTGTCCGATGGATTGTGGTTGCCGAGCGTGGTGTGACCTTCGCACCACTGTCCATCGATGTAGTTTTTGTAGGGAGTGAGTGACATGAGAAGCCTCCGTTTGCGTGGCTCTCATCTTGCGAGCAATATGCTGCAAATAAAAATTAATAAAAAAAATGAATTGATAAGGATTACTAACCATGCTGCCCGAACTGAAAATCGCTCAGTTGCGCTATTTCCTGCTGGTGGCGGAACTCAAGAGTTTCCATGCCGCCGCCCGGCAGGCGTACCGCACGCAGCCGGCCATGTCCCTGGCGGTGCGCGAGCTGGAGCAGAAACTCGGCCAGGCACTGATCGAAAAGGGCGGCGGCCGGGTAGAACTGACACCCTTCGGCGAACATTGCCTGCCGCTGTTCCGCGGCCTGATCGATCATCACGACCGCATTGCCCGCGAGGTGACCCTGCTGGTTCAGCACGAGATCGGCCAGGTCAGCATCGCCACCGTGCCGTCGGTGGCCAGCCGCTTGTTGCCAGGTCCATTGGCACGTTTTGTCGCCGAACACCCGAACGTGCAGATCAGCATCCAGGACGGTACTGCCGACAGCGTCCAGCAGCTGTTGGCCCAAGGGCAGGTGGACTTTGCCATCAGCAGCATGTGGCTGGCCGACGAGCAGGTCGACTTTTCACCGATCCTTAATGATCAGGTGGGCGTGGTGTGCCGGGCCGACCACCCGCTGGTTCAGGGGGACGGCGCGTTGCATTGGTCGCAGCTGCAAGGCTTGCCCATGATCCGTAACGGCACCTCACGCTTGCTGGAAGGCACCGAGGCGGAATGCCTGCTGGACCACAGTCGCTTGTTTATCTCCAACATGATTTCCCTGATCGCCATGCTGGAGGAGGGCGTCGGGATCAGCACCTTGCCGTACCTGGCGTTTCCACAGGAGAACGACAAGCTGGCGTTTCTGCCCCTGGCGGAGCCGAAGGTCGAGCGCCAGATTGGCATGCTCACCCGTAAAGGTCGGAGCCTGTCGCCGGCGGCGGGCGCGTTGCTGGCGTTTTTGAAGGCCAATACTTCGCCTTCGGGTACGTCCTTCGATCCTTAGCGGTACGACCCGGGGCCAGGTCATACCCGCTCAGTTTTCGGCTGGACAATTCACCACCTGTCGGGTTTACAGGCAATCTGAAAACAGCCTTTTTCAATTATTCTCACCTTCAGACTTCGTTAAGAAATGAACTTGATACTTCCCCTCAATGGCTCCGGGGGAGGTTCTTTCAATGTCCGATTTCAACTGGAATATTGCGTTGCCGCTGCATTTTGGCCAGGCCGAAGCGGCGCCGATGCAGCTCGCCAGAGCATTACCGGGTGACCCGCACCGCAAAGCCTTCGAGACTTTTATCCAGCAACGCTTCCATAAAGCCCACGGTGCCGACATCCGCCATTTCATGCCGGAGCTGTTTGGCATGAGCGATGCGTGCGGCGGGCTGTGTGCGGTGGCGGGAATGCGTCTCGCAAGTGGCGGACCGCTCTTTCTGGAGAATTATCTGGAGGAGGCGATCGAGGTGCAGATCAGTGCTTGCACCAACAATCCCGTGGGCCGCTCGTCTGTCGTCGAAGTCGGCAATCTGGCGGCCTGCGATAGCGGGAGCGCGCGGACAAGCATCATCGCGATGACCTATCTGCTCGCCGTGGGCGGGCTGGAATGGGTGGCTTTCACCGGCAGCGTGGGGTTGGTCAACAGCTTTCATCGATTGGGCTTGAACCCCGTAACCTTGTGTGCGGCCGACCCGGCGCGGCTCGGCGAAGAGCGCCACGTCTGGGGCAGTTATTACGAGAGCAGGCCTTGGGTCCACTTTGGCAATATCCGCGCCGGATTCATGCATCTGAGCAACATCGGTCTGTTCAGTCAGCTGGGTTTACCAACTTCCACTGAGGGCGCCAGCCATGTCGCCTGAACTTGAACGATTCGAGCAGGCGCTGCGTCACCACGTCGCGAAAAAATCCGCTGTTACCGCGTTGTGGGACGACCAACGCAAGCTGGACTACGGCACGCTGTATGCCGAAGTGAAACATCGCCAGGAGCGCCTGCGCAGTGATCGGGTCAGGGTGGTTGCGCTGGCGCTTGGCAATGGTATCGAAGCGATACTCTGGGATCTTGCCCTGTTGTTCGAAGGCATGACGTGCGTGGCCTTGCCGCCATTTTTCAATCCGGCGCAACGCAAGCATTGCCTGGAGCAAAGCCAGGCAGAGCGGGTGATTGCCGAACCGTCAATGGACGATGAGCTGGCGGCGGCCGGCTACCGTAAAAGCGCCGGGTTCTGGTGTCGCACCTTCAGCAACCCGAGCCATATGCCTGAAGGTACGGCCAAATTGACCTTTACCTCCGGTACTACCGGGACGCCCAAGGGCGTGTGTCTTAGCGCGGACAGCCTTTTGCGGGTCACCCGTGAACTGGATGTGGCGAGCGAACCCACCGATCCACGTCATCATCTCGCCTTGTTGCCACTGGCCATTTTACTGGAGAACATCGGTTGCTATGCCGCGTTGTACGCTGGCGCGACCTTGAGCCTCCCCGGCGAGCATTCCCTGGGTATGCGAGGTGCCAGCGGCGTGGATGTGCCAACACTGCTGCGATACTTGGCGTGCCGGCAACCCCACAGCCTGATTCTGGTTCCCCAGTTGTTGTGGGTACTGGTCAGTGCTGCCGAAAAACACAGCTTTGATCCACGCTACCTGCACTTTGTCGCCGTGGGCGGTGCGCGTGTATCCCAAGATCTGCTGCACCGTGCGCAACGCGTCGGTATACCGGTTTTCGAGGGCTACGGGCTGTCGGAGTGCGCCTCGGTGGTCTGCCTCAATCACCCGCACGCGCACCGCCCCGGCAGTGTCGGCCAGCCATTGCCCCATGTCGACATTCGCCTGGCCGATGACGGCGAAGTGTTGATCAAGGGCTCAACCCTGCTGGGCTATCTGGGAGACCCGCCGAACACCGCGCAGTGGTGGCCCAGCGGCGATCTCGGCGAGTTCGACGCGGACGGTTTTCTTTACCTCAAGGGGCGCAAGAAGCACCAGTTCGTGACCAGCTTCGGCCGCAATGTCAACCCCGAGTGGGTGGAGGCCGAGCTGACCCAGCGCGGGCCTGTCGCTCAGGCCTTCGTTTATGGCGAGGCCATGCCCGGCAACCATGCGCTGCTCTGGCCGCATCGACCGGACAGCACCGACGAACAATTGGCAGCCGTCGTGGCGCAGGCCAACGAGGTCTTGCCCGGTTATGCCCAAGTCCGTCACTGGACCCGCCTGGCCGAACCCTTTACCCCCAACAACGGCATGCTTACCGCCAATGGCCGGCCTCGTCGTGATGCCATCGTGGAACGCTATCGGGCGCAATTGACTGGATCTGCACTTTTCGAGGACTTCGTACCATGAGCTTTTTTGACCGCTTGCAAGAAATCACCCATCAGGAACGCACCGAGCTATTCAATGTCCCGATCATCCGCAACGCGCTGAAGGGCGAGGTCAGTCTGCATAGCTACCGGGCTTTTCTCGCACAGGCCTATTACCACGTGCGCCATACCGTGCCATTGATGATGGCCTGCGGGGCGCGCCTGCCTTTACGTCTGGAATGGCTGCGTGAAGCGGTGTGCGAATACATCGAGGACGAGTATGGCCATGAACAATGGGTCCTCAATGACATTGAAGCCTGTGGCGGTGACAGGAACACCGTACGCGAGGGGCGGCCGTCCTTGCCGATCGAACTGATGGTCAGTTTTCTCTATGACCTGATCGCCAGGAATAACCCGGTGGGGTTGTTCGGCATGGTCAACGTGCTTGAGGGCACCAGTATCGCCCTGGCCACCCGGGCCGCCGGCAGTATTCGCGAACGCCTGGAGCTGCCGGAAAGCGCCTTCACCTACCTCAGTTCCCACGGCTCGCTGGATATAGAACATATGCAGACCTACCGCCGCCTGATGAACAGGCTGGAAGATCCGGACGATCAGGCAGCCGTCATTCATGCCTCGAAAGTGGTGTACCGGCTTTATGCGGATATGTTCCGTGGTTTGCCGAGTAACGGGGAGAACCCGCATGCGCCTGTCTGAAGCTCGCGTCGTGTTGACCGGTGCCAGCGGCGGTATTGGCATGGCCATCGCCACCGCCTTGTGCGCCAGTGGTGCCCGTGTCCTGGCCGTGGCCCGGCATCGGGAACTGCTGGTGCCGCTGCTTGAGCGCTATCCCAGCAACCTGTTCTGGATCGGTGCCGACCTGACGTCATTCGCCGACCGCCGCGAAGTATTGGCCGAAGCCGCAAGCATCGGCGGGATCAACCTGCTGATCAATGCGGCCGGGGTCAATCATTTCGCCATGCTTGAACAGTTGGACGACAATGAGATCAGCGCAATGCTGGCACTGAACATCACCGCGCCCATCTGCCTGACCAAACTTCTGCTGCCACTGCTGAAACTGGCCGATACGGCCATGGTGGTGAATGTCGGCTCGACCTATGGCTCGATCGGTTACCCCGGCTACGCGAGTTATTGCGCCACCAAGTTTGCCCTTCGCGGTTTTTCCGAAGCCCTGCGCCGGGAGTTGGCAGACACCCGGGTCAGTGTGCTTTACGTCGCCCCCCGGGCCACCCGCACGAGCATGAACAGCCCGGCCGCCCAGGCGCTCAACGATGCGTTGAAGGCCAATGTCGACGATCCGCAAACCGTGGCGGCCGCCGTCATTCATGCCATCGCCGGCGACCGTCGTGACTTGTACCTGGGTTGGCCGGAACGTTTTTTTGTTCGCCTTAACGGCTTGTTGCCCTACCTGGTGGATCGCGGGCTGCGCAAGCAACTGCCATTGATTCGCCGCTTGAGTCAGAAACCCGATCAGGAGCATCCCGAACCATGAACAAGTTCATCGCTTGCCTGCTGCTGGGGGTCTTGGGCCAATGTGCCTTTAGCCAAGGTGCGTGGGCCCTGGATGCCGCCGAGGAACAACGCCTCAACGGCATCCAGCAGAGCTGGGCGCATATTCAATACCAGTTGCCGGAGGGACAACGGACCGACGCCTTCGAAAAATTGGCTGCGCAAGCTTCCAGTTTCACGCAAGAGCGCCCGAACGTCGCCGAGGCCTGGATCTGGTCCGGTATCGTCACCAGCAGTTGGGCCGGGGCCCAGGGCGGACTCGGGGCATTGAGCAAAGTCAAGCAGGCGAAAGCCGACCTGGAACGAGCCCTGGCCCTGGACCCCAAGGCCCTGCAAGGCTCGGCCTACACCAGCCTCGGTGCGCTGTACGACCGCGTACCGGGATGGCCCATCGGGTTTGGTGACTCGGACAAGGCCGAACAGTTGTTGAAAGCGGCGCTGCAAATGAACCCGAACGGTGTCGATAGCCTGTACTTCTGGGGCGATCATCTCTTCCGTCAAAAGCGCTACGCTGAAGCCAAAGCGGCACTGCAAAAAGCCCTGGCAGCCGCGCCTCGGCCTGGTCGGGAAAGTGCCGACGCCGGGCGCCGCAAAGAAATTGAAGCGCTGTTGGTGGACGTCAACAAGAAACTCGGCTGACAGGAGTGACTGTGCGTTTATTACTGATAGAGGATGACGTGGCGCTCGGTGAGGGCATCCATCAGGCGCTCAGTCGAGAGGGCTACACCGTTGACTGGTTGCAGGACGGCAGCAGTGCGTTGCATTCGCTGCTCAGTGAAACGTTCGATCTGGCGGTTCTCGACCTGGGCCTGCCACGCATTGATGGGCTGGAAGTGCTCAGACGCTTGCGTGACAGTGGCGCCAATCTGCCGGTGCTGATCCTGACCGCCAGAGATGCCACCGAGGACCGCATCGCCGGGCTGGATGCCGGCGCCGATGACTACCTGATCAAGCCCTTCGACCTTGCAGAATTGAAAGCGAGGATACGTGCACTCCTGCGGCGCAGTGCCGGGCGTGCACAATCGTTGATCGAACACGCCGGCATCAGTCTCAACCCGGGAACCCAGCAAGTCAGCTACAAGGGCCAGCCAGTGGCCCTGACGCCGAAGGAGTACCAACTGCTTCACGAACTGCTTTCGCCAGCGGGCCGGGTGATGACACGCGATCATCTGATGCAACTGCTGTACGGCTGGAGCGAGGAGGCCGAAAGCAACACCCTGGAAGTACACATTCATCACTTGCGCAAGAAGTTCTCCAGCGATCTGATCCGCACGGTCCGTGGTGTGGGTTATCTGGTGGAGGAGCGTCGATGACCTCGATCAGGCGCCGCACGCTGACCTTGATCATTGGCCTGATGCTCGCGGGCATTGCCGTGATCAGCGCGCTGAACCTGCACGACAGCAACCATGAAATTGCCGAAGTCTATGATGCCCAGTTGGCGCAAAACGCTCGCCTGCTACAGGGCGTCATGCGCATGCCGCTGGCGAGCAAGGAACACGCCGATCTCTATCAGGCCTTCAACCAGGCCTTGAGCGAAGCGGAACCCAGGGTCGACGGGCATCCCTATGAAACCAAGATTGCCTTTCAGGTCTGGAACCTCAAGGACGAAGTGCTGGTACACACCGCCAGTGCACCATCGTTCAGCACACCGCCACGCAAACCGGGCTTCAGCGATCTTGTCGATTTGAACAACCGCCACTGGCGCGCGTTCCTGCTCGAGGATAAACACAACGCCCTGCGCATTTGGGTGGGCGAACGAGACGATGTACGCTCAGACCTGGTTGACCGCATCGTACGCCATACGTTGTGGCCCAACATTGCCGGCAGCTTGCTGTTGGCGGCCATGATCTGGCTGGCCATCGGTTGGGGGTTGAAGCCTTTGTTCGACATGGCTGCAACGCTGCGAGCCAGGCATCCCGGCGCACTCGAGCCCTTGCAGTTGACACCGCTACCGACTGAACTTGAGCCTATGCAGGCCGCCCTCAACCGAATGCTTGCGCAGATTCAGGAAGTCATGGGACGTGAGCGGCGTTTCATTGCTGATGCCGCCCACGAGATGCGCACGCCACTCGCCGTGCTCAGGGTGCATGCGCAGAACCTGATGGAGGCGGGGAGTGAACAAGAGCGTCGCGCATCACTCGAACACTTGATCGCCGGCGTGGACCGCACCAGTCGACTGGTTAACCAATTACTCACGATGGCTCGTATAGAGCCTCAAGGAAGAACGCAGCCACCTGTACCGATTGACCTGGCCGCCATCGTCCGCGAGAGCCTGGTCCAGTTGACCCCCTGGCTGTTGAGCAAGGACCTGGAGCTGGTCTTCGACGTCAGCGACGATATCGGCCTGGTAAGGGTCGACCCTGCGGCCATCGATATCGCCTTGAACAATCTGGTCACCAACGCGGCGAATTTCTCCCCGCCGCAGGGTCTGGTGACGGTGAGGTTGAGTAAAAAGGCCAGTGGTTACCAACTGTCGGTCGAAGATGAGGGGCCTGGTATTGACGAGGAGGATCGCGATCGGCTCTTCGAGCGTTTCTACAGCCGCGCAAATGATCAGGGCGCAGGTTTGGGCCTGACCATCGTCCAGGCCATTGCCGATCGCTATGGTGGCCAGGTCAGCCTCGAAAATCGCGTCCCGCACGGCTTGCGCGCCACGTTGGAAATCAGTGGCGGATGATGAAGTCATTAGCTGTTCAGCGCCCGACGTTGCCGGTGGATTCAGCCGGTTGACGCCACTCGTCTTGCCAACAGCGCGTTGTCCCTGACGTCGCAAAACCCGCAAAGCAACCGATCAATGGCAGAATCTCCCCAACTTGACCGTTTTGGAGACCACCATGCTTCGTGTGTTCGAACGAAGGCTCGACCCTTTTCCCCCTGACGAGGTACCACCGCCACCCGACGGCCTGGCTCGCTTCCTGTGGGCTTGTACCCGGGGTGCTCGCGGTTACGTCCTGGCGCTGGCGCTGCTCGGCGCGGCGGTATCGATTTACGAAGCCTGGCTGTTTTCCTTCCTCGGCCAGGTAGTCGACCTGCTCTCGACCTGGAAGGCGGGCGGTGAAGCCGCGGCGCAGGAAAGTCGCGTCTTGTGGGGCATGGGCATTGTCATGGTGACCAGCATCGGGCTGGTGGCGTTGCGCACCATGGTGCAGCACCAGATATTGGCGATCAATTTGCCGTTGCGGTTGCGCTGGGATTTCCATCGCCTGATGCTGCGGCAAAGCCTGTCGTTTTTTTCCGACGAGTTTTCCGGGCGGGTTACTACCAAGGTCATGCAAACGGCGCTGGCCGTGCGCGACGTGCTCTTCACCCTGATCGAGATCCTCCCCGGGATCGGCGTGTACTTCATCGCGATCATTGCCCTGGCCGGCGGTTTCGCCCTGAAACTGATGCTGCCTTTCCTGGCCTGGGTTCTGTTGTTCGGCCTGGCCATGGTGTATTTCGTGCCACGCCTGGGCAAAGTCGGCCAGGAACAGGCCAATGCGCGGTCGATGATGACCGGGCGCATTTCCGACGCCTACACCAACATCACCACGGTCAAGCTGTTCTCCCACTCCAATCGTGAGGCGCACTTCGCGCGGGCGGCGATGGAGGATTTCAAGCAGACCGGTTTGCGCCAGATGCGCCTGGTCAGCCAGTTCGAGATCGTCAATCAGGCATTGGTCGTGGGCTTGATCATGGGCGCAGGGGGTTACGCCCTGTGGCTGTGGCACCAGGGTAACGTCGGCGCCGGTGCCGTGGCGGCGATCACCGCCATGGCGCTGCGCATCAATGGCATGTCGAACTGGATCATGTGGCAGATGACCTCGCTGTTCGAAAGCATCGGCACTCTGCAGGACGGCATGGCCACCCTGACCCGCGGCCCCAAGGTGCAGGACGCCGCGGACGCTGGAGTGCTGGTGACCAGCGGCGGGGCGGTGACCTTCGACAATGTCAGCTTCAACTACGGTGGCGAGCGGCAGGTCCTCGACGGCCTGAGCCTGAACATTCGTGCCGGTGAAAAAATCGGTCTGGTCGGCCGCTCCGGTGCGGGTAAATCCACCCTGATCAATCTGCTGCTGCGCTTCTATGACGTCGACAGCGGGCAGATCCGCATCGACGGCCAGGACATCGCGAAAGTGACCCAGGACAGCCTGCGTGGCGCCATCGGCATGGTCACCCAGGACACCTCACTGCTGCACCGTTCCATTCGCGACAACATCGCCTATGGCCGCCCGGATGCGACCGACGCGCAAGTGCGCAGCGCTGCGGCCAACGCCCAGGCCGATGAATTCATCAGCCAGTTGAGCGACCGCCAGGGTCATACCGGTTATGACACCCTGGTCGGTGAGCGCGGCATCAAGCTGTCCGGCGGCCAGCGCCAACGCGTCGCGATTGCCCGGGTGATGCTCAAGAACGCGCCGATCCTGCTGCTTGACGAGGCCACCAGCGCACTGGACTCGGAAGTTGAAGTAGCGATCCAGGAAAGCCTCGATGAAATGATGCAGGGCAAGACGGTGATCGCCATCGCCCATCGGCTGTCGACGATTGCGGCCATGGACCGGCTGATCGTCATGGACGACGGGCGCATCATCGAGCAGGGCACCCACAACGAATTGCTCGGGAAGAACGGCGTCTATGCGCGGCTGTGGCAGCATCAGAGCGGCGGGTTTCTGGGTGAGGATGTGGGCGTGGCCGAGGCGATGGATCAGGCGTGAGCAGGCGACATTGAGCGATCGGTGAGGCCCGATGGATCGGACCCCTCCCGTCGTGACGGGAGGGGGTACCAGCTCACGTACTTGCGTCCAGGCTACGTCAGCTCAAGCCGCTCCAACGCATAATCCTTGCCGGCGAGGGTCAGTTCAAAAATCGTCGCGCCGAATGTCCCTCGTGTGACTTTTTGCCTGACCAGACGCTTGGCTTGAAGTTGCTTGAGACCGATTTCAACTTCCAGTGCACTAAGTGAAACAAGCTTGGAAATCGAGTTCAGATTGGCAACTTTGCGGAAGTTCGCGTGATAGGCCAAGGCCTCCATCAAGAGGGTCTGGTTGTCGGTCAGCTGGGGAAACTCCGGATTGTTCTTCTTGTAGATCTTGCGCTCTATCTCGTGCAACTCGCCGTAGGCGCCATCGGTGATGCGGGCGTAGTAAATGGCTACACACAGCGTGCCCAGTAAAATCGCCATAATCATCAATAACGACCAGTTCGACATCGGTGTTTTCTGCAACAGCCAATTCCACAGATGCAGCATCCAGCCCGTGGTGAGGGCCAGCAGCGTCAGTTCGAAGTAAGTGTCGAGCAGCAGAATGGCCGTTGCAACGACAAGGAAGACTCCTGCCGCACAGGCCATCGCCTTGAACACAATCGGGGAACGCCTGCTTTGCGCTGTCATGCTGCTCGTCTCAGATGCAGAAGCCGATGGTTTGAGCATAGCAGCGCAAATGTGGCTCTCTGTCGATCGAACGGCAAAGTTTGCCTGGCCAGTAAAGAGCCCTGTTCGCATTCCATGCAGGAATGCATTGCATAAAATTAATGAATTTTTATTATCGATCGGTATGACCTAACGTGATGCAAGGACATGGAGAACGGCCTTGAAATCATCACATCCCAACTCAGCTGAAAAATTCGATACCCGTCGGGCCAATGAGTACGGACGCCAGAGCCGTATCGCACTCGCTGGCTACGACGCCTGCCACGAACTGGCTGCGTGCATGCTCGCGGCAAGCCTGGGCAATGCACAGTCGGCGAAAATCCTCGTGGCAGGCGCTGGCGGCACGGCGCAGGAAACCATCACCATGGCAGCGCTGGAGCCCGGTTGGCGCTTCATCGCCGTCGACCCGTCCGCGCCCATGCTGGAGGCTGCGAAGCAGCAACTGGAGGCGCACGATTTGCTGGAAAGAACAGACCTGTATCTGGGGCAGGTTGAAGATCTCCCCGCGGACCAGTCCTTTGATGCGGCCACCCTGATCGGCGTCCTGCATCATATCGAAGGGGATGACGCCAAACGCCAGCTTTTACGCGCCGTCGGGGCTCATCTGAAACCGGGTGCGCCGCTGATTGTCGCGGGCAACCAGTACGCCTATGCCAGCCAGCCACTGTTGCTGGCGGCCTGGGGTCAACGCTGGCGGCAACAGGGCGCCAGCCCGGATGAAGTGAAGGTCAAGCTGGGGAAAATCCTTCAGGGCGCTGATCCGCCACATTCCGAGGCGGCGGTGCAGAAGTTGTTGAGCGAAGCCGGGTTCGGCGACGCTACGCGCTTTTTCAGCAGCCTGTTCTGGGGCGCTTGGTTGACCTGCAAGCTGGTTTGAGGCGCTTGCCTTCCTGTGGCGAGGGAGCTTGCTCCCGCGGGGCGCGAAGCGTCCCCAACTCCTCACCTGAAAAGCAGGGCCTGCTGCGAAGTCCAGCGGGAGCAAGCTCCCTCGCCACAGGCAGTGTGTACGTCTTCAAGTGACGGCATCAGCCGGCCAAACATTCTCTGCATCCCTCTGCGCATTTGGATAACTGCCTGCGCAATCGGGGAGGTTGGCAGACCCTGCAATCGCTAGCTTAAGGCCCAACCACGGCTCCAGACGTCGATGTCCGCATCGACCATGGGGCGGTGGTGTGGGACCGCCGCATAACTGGGTCGATCCCACGTTCCGTTCTTGAGTCGACTAAGGGAAACCTTTAGCCAGGTGGGAGATTACCCCCCTGATGGGTGCTGTTCATCTCGATACCGGCCAGACGTCTACTGACTTACCTTGGGTAGACGAGAAGCCTGTCGCAGCGGACCGCTCCACTAAGGCTGCCTGGCGCTTTCCCCATAACAACAAGAGACCCGCCCAATGTTCGAACTCATCGCTTTGCATATCCCTCCTTCAGTACGCCTTGCGGGCGGAGAGGGCGCGGTGTTCGGCTGACGGCATGTTCAGTTTTTTAGTTTGATTCTGCTCCTATAAATACAGTGCCCGGCACATACAAGTGTGGAGAAGTCAGATGTTGCAGATACAGCAATCGTGCCGTGGGCTCGGTATTGCCAGCGTGTTGGGAATGTTCTGTTCGCCATGGATCGCGCAGGCCGATGTTATTGATGACAGTCACTTCAAAGTCGATACCCGTAACTTCTATTTGCACCGCAACTACACCAATACCAATGCGCCCGATTCTGAAGTGCATAGTTGGTCCCAGGGTTTCGATGCGCAGTTTTCCTCCGGCTACACCGACACCGCCCTGGCCATCGGCCTGGATGTGGATGCGCAATACGCGCTGCGCCTGGATTCATCGGGCAACGACGGTTCGCTGCCGTACAGCGTCAGCGAGCAGCAGACCGCCGATGACTACAGCCGTGCCGGCGCCACCTTGAAGATGCGCTACAGCAAGACCGAGTTGAAAGTCGGTGACCTGCGCCCGCAACTGCCGGTGGCCTTCGATGACACCAGTCGGCAACTGGACACCATTTACCAGGGGGCCGTGGTCGAATCGAAAGAAGTCGACGGGTTGACCCTGACCGGCGGGCGTTTCTGGACTGCGGCGACACGGGAATCCTCCAACCACGAAAAACTCTACAAGTACGGCTCCACCGACAACCTGGACAGTGATGGCCTGGATTTCGGCGGCGCGACTTACGACATCACCAAAAACCTGCAAGCCAGTTACTTCTATGGCGTCTTGCATGATATTTACCAGCAGCACTATTTCGGCCTGATGCACATGGCTGATCTGGGCAATGGCTACAAACTCAAGACCGACTTGCGTTACTTCAATAACAATGAAGACGGCAATGCCTTGAACGGCGAGATCGACAACCGTTCCTATGGTGGTTTGTTCAGCCTGCTCAAGGGCGCCCACATGTTTGGCCTCAGTTACCAGCGCATGCTCGGTGACAGTGTGTTCCCGACCATGAACGGTTACATCCCGCAGCCCTACCTGGTGCACTGGTCGTCCCTGGGCTTTGTCCGCCCCGGCGAGAAGTCCTGGGGCGCGCGCTACAGCTATGACTTTGCCGGGATGGGCATGCCGGGACTGAAGTTCTACGGCCGCTACATCAAGGGCACGAACTGGAATCGTGGCGCCAACCTCAGCGACAACCAGGAAAGCGAGCGCTTCCTCGGGCTCAGCTATGTGGTGCAGAGCGGGGCGCTGCAAGGCCTGGGGCTGGACGTGCGCAACATCGACGTGAAACAGAAGTACGGTTACGACTACAACGAATTCCGCGTCGCCACCACCTACACCTGGAAGTTCTGGTAAGCGAGGGCCAGAGGCGCGACTGCGCACCTGGCCCGGGTTTACCCCATAACAATAAGAGGCATGCCCCATGTGCGAACCCGTAGTGTTTTACCCCTTTGATGTTATCCGCCTGCCGTTGGCAGGTATCTGCCACGCCACATCACCCCAGCGGATTTCAAGAGGATTAAACCTGTGAATATTCAGGTCGATAACGCGGTCCTGCAGAAGAAAAAAACCTATGTTTACGAGTGGTACGTGGTCGGGCTGTGCATGATCGCCTACATCTTTTCCTTCGTGGACCGGCAGATCCTCGCGCTGATGATCGAGCCGATCAAGGCCGACCTGCAGATCAGCGACACCCAGTTCAGCCTCCTGCATGGCCTGGCTTTTTCCCTGTTCTACGCGTTCATGGGCATGCCCATCGCTTACCTCGCCGACCGCTTTTCCCGGCCTAAGATCATCGCCGTCGGCGTGGTGTTCTGGAGCCTGGCGACGGCCGCCTGCGGCCTGAGCAAGAACTTCCTGCACATGTTCCTCGCGCGCATCGGCGTCGGTGTCGGCGAAGCGGCCCTGTCGCCGTCGGCCTATTCGATGTTCAGCGACATGTTCCCGAAAGAGAAACTCGGCCGTGCCGTGGGCATCTACTCGATCGGCTCCTTTGTCGGTGGCGGCCTGGCGTTCCTGGTGGGCGGTTATGTGATCGCGATGCTCAAGGACATGAACACCTTCGAGGTGGCCTTTCTCGGCCCGATGAAGGCCTGGCAACTGGCGTTCTTCATCGTCGGCCTGCCGGGCATGGTGGTCGGCCTGCTGATCTGGCTGACCGTGCGCGACCCGGCACGCAAGGGCCTGCAAATCGATGCGCAGGGACGGGCGAAGAAGGTCGGGCTGACCGACGGCTTGCGTTTCCTCGGCCGTCATCGCGGCACCTTCACCTGCCATTACCTGGGCTTCTCGTTCTACGCCATGGCGCTGTTCTGCATGATGAGCTGGAGCCCGGCGCTGTACATCCGCAAGTTCGGCCTGTCGCCGATGGAAGCGGGCTACATGCTCGGCACCGTGCTACTGGTGGCCAACACCGCCGGCGTGCTGTTCGGTGGCTGGCTGACTGACTATCTGGCAAAGAAAGGTCATCAGGATGCGGCCATGCGCACTGGCGTCATCGGTGCCTTGGGCATGGCGCTGCCGGCCGTATTGTTCCCGCAAGCCGATCAACTGTGGCTGTCGGTGACGCTGCTGGTGCCGGCGATGTTCTTCGCCTCGTTCCCGATGCCGGCGTCCACCGCGGCCATGCAGATCCTGGCGCCTAACCAGGTGCGCGCCCAGGTGTCGGCAGTGTTCCTGCTGATCAGCAACCTGCTGGGTCTGGGCCTGGGCACCACCCTGGTGGCGCTGTTGACCGACCGCTACTTCGGTAACCCGGCGCTGGTCGGTTCGTCGATGTCCCTGGTGATCGCCGGTGCCTCGGCCCTGACGGTGCTGTTACTGTGGCGCGGTTGCGGGCGCTTCCGCGAAAGCTATGCCCGGGAATATCCGACCCGGGCTTGATCGGCCCCGGACCATGATGGGCACCCCGGCCTCGCTCCTGTCAAAGGGAGCGGGGCCGACACGTTTCAGATCGGGAGAACCCTTGATGTTGAATGATGTACACCTGCTGGAGCGGCACAGCCTGCTCAGTTCGGACGATTACCGCGAGATCAAGGACAAGATCAGCCACTACCTGTGCCCGCACAATTTCAACGTGCTGCGTGACGAGCCCATGTACACACGGCTCAACGGCGTGTTCTTCGGCGACTCGGCGCTGCTCGACCTGTGCTATGGCGCGCCGGTGGAAATCACCATCGGTGACATCGCCGATCAGTACCTGTTTCGCATCACCTTGCAGGGCCAGTGCGAAGTGGCCCATGGACGGCGCAGCGCGGCCATGCAGACCGGCTACCTGAGCGTGTCCTCACCGTTCGCCCAGAGTCGCATCGTCACCAATGGCGAGTGCCGCAACCTGATCCTGCGCGTCGACCGTGACGCCCTGGAGACGCAACTGCAACGCCTGCTCGGTCGCAGCCTGCGGCAGTCGGTGATCTTCGATGTCAGCGTCGACCACCTGGGCGCCGGCGTGGTCAGCCTCTTTCACACCCTGGACTACATCTGCCGCTTGTACGGCAGCGGCGTCGACGGCACGCGCCTGGCCAGCGGCCTGTCGGAATACCTGATGCAACTGCTGCTCACCCAGCTGCCGCACAACTACTCCGCCGACCTTCTGCTCGATGCCCGCGCGCCGCTGCCGCACCACGTGAAGAAGGCCCGGGACTATATCGAGGAACACCTCGACGAGACGATCAGCCTGACCACCCTCAGCGAATTGTGCGGCGTCTCGGTGCGCACCTTGCAGAACGGTTTCAACCAGTTTCTCCAGCAAGCGCCCGTCGAATACATCCGCGACCGGCGCCTGGCAGCGATCCACGATTCACTCAAGCAGAGCAGGGCGGGCGAAACCGTCACCGACATCCTCTTGCGACACGGCATCAACAGCTTCGGGCATTTTTCCAGTGCCTATCGGCAGCGCTATGGCTGCCTGCCGTCGGATACGCTGCGGCGGCAGATGCATTGAGACGGCTGCGCAATCGGTGATTCGGCTGCGCAATCGGATGAGTCGACGGCGGTTCGGCCCGATAGCATCGAGTCACTAACAAGAAGGAGTCTCTGCATGAATATTACCGTTCTGGGTGGTGGTCACGGTTGCTACGCCGCTGCTGTGGAAATGGCTGAAAAAGGCCATCAGACCCGTCTGTGGCGTCGTGACGGCGCCGCGCTCAAGGAATTGCTGGCCATCGGCAGCCTGACCATCAAGGACTATCGCGGCACCCGCCAGCTCTCCGTCGGCAAGCCGGGCGACAAGCTGTCGCTGACCGACAACCTGGCCGAAGCCCTGGGCGATGCGCAACTGGTGATCATCCCGCTGCCGTCAACTTCCCACGAAGACCTGGCCAAACACGTCGCGCCGCACCTGCACGACGGGCAGGTGGTGTTCCTGCCGCCGGGCACCTTCGGCAGCTACGTCTTCGCCAAGGCCATGGCCGACGCGGGTAACCGCAGCCAGGTCGCATTCGCAGAGACCGGAACCCTGCCGTACCTGGTACGCAAGCATGGCGCCAGTGACCTGGTGATCAGCGGCTACGCGACCCGTTTGCCGACCGGTGTGTTCCCCGCCAACCTGTCCGAGCACGCCTTCGAGGTGTTGCGCCAGGCCTACCCGAGCGTCGAGCCGATCGAGGACGCGCTGAGCGGTGCCCTCATGAACGCCGGCCCCATCATTCACCCGCCGCTGATCATGATGAACGCAGGCCCCCTGGAGCATTTCGAGGCCTGGGACATTCACAACGAAGGGACCCAGCCGTCGATTCGCCGCGTGACCAGCCAGCTCGACGCCGAGCGCATGGCCGTGCGCGAAGCCCTGACCTACGGTGCGCCGCATTTCCCTCTGGCTGATCACTACAACAAAACTGACGGCGAGGAGTGGATGTACGGTCGCGGTGCCCATGGCAAGTTGACCGACAGCGGCGACTGGCGCGAAGACATCGACCTGCAAAAGCATCGCTACATGCTCGAAGACACCCGCCTGGGCCTGTCCTTCCTGGTCTCCGTCGGACGCTGGGCCGGGGTGCCGACTCCGGTCGCGCAAGGTTTGCTGAGCATTGCCTCGGTGGTCGCCGGACGTGATCTCTACGCCGAGGGCCGCACCCTGGAGAACCTCGGCCTGGCGCAGCTTGACCGCGCGCAAATGACCGAGCTGCTGACCAAGGGCTGCAACTGATGGACGCCGCGCTGCCACAAGTCAGCGTGGTCGGTGCCGGCCGCATGGGCGAGGGCATTGCCCTGGCGTTCATCCATGCGGGCCTGCCGGTGACCCTGATCGATATCAAGGACCGCGCCGAGGATGAGCGGCGCGATTACTTCGAGCGGGTGCGCAACAACGTCCGCAGCGAACTGCAGATGCTGGTACGCCTGGGCATGCTGCAACCGGAACAGGCGGACATCGCACTGTCGCGCTTGACCCTGCAGTCCCGGTCCCGGGCCGTCGAGGCATTGCGCGCCTGCGAGCTGGTGTTCGAAGCGGTGCCGGAAGTCATCGAGGTCAAGCAACAGACCTTCGCCTGGATCAGCGAGCATGTCCCGGCGTCGGCCATCATCGCTTCGACCACCTCGACCTTCCTGGTCACCGAGTTGAGCGAAATGGTCAGCGAGCCGCAGCGTTTTGTGAACGCGCACTGGCTCAACCCGGCGTACCTGATGCCGCTGGTGGAAGTCAGCCGCAGCGCCGCGACCTGCCCGCAAGTGGTCGAGCGCCTGCTGCAACTGCTCAAGCGCATCGGCAAGGTGCCGGTGGTGTGCAATCCGGTGGCCGGCTACATCGTCCCGCGCATCCAGGCACTGGCGATGAACGAAGCGGCGCGGATGGTGGAAGAGGGCGTGGCCAGCGCCGAAGACATCGACACCGCGGTGCGCGTCGGCTTCGGTTTGCGTTTTTCGGTGCTGGGCCTGCTGGAGTTTATCGACTGGGGGGGTGGCGATATTCTCTACTATGCCTCGCGCTACCTGAGCGGTGCGTTGGATCCGCGTTTCGAGTCGCCACAGGTGATTGCCGACAACATGCACAATGGGCGTAATGGTCTGCGTGATGGACAGGGGTTTTATGATTACCGTGACTTGGATGTGGAGGCGTATAAGCAGCAGCGGCTTGGGGCCTTTGTGCGCAAGCTGGAGTTGTCGGGGTTGACGCCGGTGTTTGAGGGGGCGTTGAGCCAGGCTTGAGCATCAGGGCCTGGGGGGCGGGCCCTGATGTGGGATGGCTGAGCTGAGTGAGTTGAGTTGAGTACATATCCGTTGTCCGCTCTTACAGCGGGGCTGGATCTTCTGTAGGAGCGAGCCTGCTCGCGATGGTCTGTCAGGCGACGCGGGTTTGTGGGTGTACATATCCATTTCTGCGGTAACGGCCACTATTGGTTCCGCCCTTACGGCGGGTCACTTGGAAAAACGGAACGCCGCCCGGCCCCAAGTAACCAAGGGCTTGTGCCCCTGTCGTTCGGTGCCTCGCCTAGGCTCGGCATGCCCTCGCTCCGGTCCTGCTCCGTGGGCGCGCCGCGACCGGCCATCCATGGCCTATCGCGGCTAACCCGGCATCCATGCCGGGTTGCCCACTACGCAGAACCTCCACTCGG
>Ga0160472_100359_pt1 | contig 40867 bp, 29 predicted proteins | sample HID1973M_E11MG_FD_108267 | JGI IMG/M metagenome (GOLD analysis project Ga0160472, IMG submission 108267) | Enriched mosquito-associated microbial communities from UW Madison campus, WI, USA - HID1973M_E11 MG | ecosystem: Host-associated > Arthropoda: Insects > Digestive system > Unclassified ... | reverse complement strand
TTGCGGATCGGCCAGCGTCTTCGCCGTCTCCCAGATGCCGTCGGCCTTGGCCTGCAGGCGCGCATAGGCGCCGGCGTCACCCGCGTAGGCCGCATCCGCCAGCGCCTGATTCTCCGCGAGGCTTAGGGCCAGATCCAGCGCCCCTTTGGCGCCATCGACCACGCTGTCCTTCAACCCCTTGATCTGCCCCAGCATGCGGTCGGCCGTGGACATCGTGCCGTCCGCCTGGGCCTCCGTCTTGCCAGCCTCGCCCGCATAGTCCGCAGCGGGCGCCAGATCCTTGCTGCGGAGAATCTCCGCATAGGCGTTACGCACATCCTCGCGCAACTGCTGGCAGTTGGCACTATTGCTGCCTTCACACGCCGCGAGTTGTGCGTCGCGCCGCTTGCTCAGCGCCTCCAGTTCGCTCTTCTTGCCGCACGCCTGCGCTCCGCCCGTGGTCATGCAGTCTCGCTGCGCCTTGTTCAGCGCCACGATCTCGCTATGGGCCAGCCAGTTGTTGTCAGCCACCGCCGTGGCGGCATGGGTGGCCGTTGCCGCGTCGCTGGCGTTAGTCAGCGCGGCGGTGCCTGCCACCAGGGTGCCCACCAGGTTGCGCCGGGCCTCCTTCTCGGATTGGCTCAGCGCCGCGTCATCGGCAAACAGATTCGTCAGCAAGCTGGCGGTAGCGGCGCCCATCGCGCCCGCACCGCAAGACTGGCTTGACGCTGCAGCGCCCGCACACGCCACGATGGCGTGCAGGGCAGTGTGCGCAGGGCTGCCTTCCTTCAGGTCACCCCTGGCGACCAGATCGCCAATCATCCCCGCGCCTTGTTGCTGCACGTAGTTGACCAAGCCCGTGGTAACGAAAGCCCCGGTCGACCCCGTCACATTGCCGCCAGCCGCCGCCGTCAGCGCCGTCGCCACCTGGCGGTACGTCCCGCCCGGCCCCCACTTGGCCGCATCCTGGTACTGCCAGTCCAGCTCGGCCCGCCTTGCCGGATCGCTCTCCTTGTCGCGGGCCTGCTTGAGCTCATCCGCCTCCTTGGCCCGGTTGTTCAGGAACGTCCCAGCCTCGCGCTGCAGCGCCCCCACGATCTCGAAGCCCGCTTCGATCTTCTGCTTGTCGAAGATCGGCTTGAGCTTGCCCGACCCATCCTGCTCGCTGCTCACGTCGCGCTTCAGGCCCTCCACACTCTGGCCCGTGCGGGCCTGTCCTTCGGCGTCGGTAATCTCGAGCGTCGCGCCGCTCACGCCTGCATGCGTCGTGCTGCTGCTCTTGCCGCGCGCACCCATCACGATGGGCAGGGTGGCGCTGGCGCCGCCCTTGCTTGCCGGCAGATCGCTGCCCGGCACCTTGCTCCCGCCCGTGGTGGCCTCGCCCTTCTGGTTGGTGCCCACGCCGTCCACGCCGGACTTCTCGTCACCGCCGCCCTTTCCACCAACGCTGAAGCCACCACCCACGCTCACGCTGCTGGCCGTGTAGCTGGCGCGGTTCTCGACGTCGGCGTAGGTGAGGGTGCCGGTGGACAGGCGGTTCACGCCGTCTTCCACCGCCTTCTGGTTCGAGGCGATGACACCGCCCTGCAAGTGCGTATTGCCCTTGACCCGCACGTCGAAGCCGCCATCGCCGGCCTTGATGCCCGACTGCTCGGTCACGCTCGCGTAGTCGCTGTCGATCTTCTGCTGGCTCGCGCTGGCGCTGCCCGAGAAGCCGTAGCCGATGGTCACGCTGCCGCTGGCCGACTGGTCCTTGCTGTGATAGCTGTTCTTGTCCTGCACGCTCTCGATGTGCAGCTTGCCGCCAACATCGGCCTCCACACGATTGGCGCTGGCGATCGCACCCTTGAGGGTGGCGTCGCCGCCAGATTCGAGGCGCAGCCGGTTGCCCGCGCTCACGTGGCTGTGGGTCCAGTTCTGTTCGGTGCCCTCGCCCTTGCCACGCGAGGCGCTCGCGTTGGCCGTGAAGCCGAACGAGGCGCCGCCCTTGGTGTCGAACGACACCCCGATGCCCGCGCCCCCGCTTACGCTCTGGCTCTTGCGGTGCGTCTCGCTGCTGTTCTCGGCGGCGAGCAGCCCCATCTTGCCGTCCGACTTGAGCAAGGCATCGCCCCCGGCGCTCACGTTGCTGCCGCGCACGGTCAGCGTCGAGTCCTCGCCCGCGCCGGTGGCGCGGATGCGCACGTCGCCCCCGGCGGCCACCGTCGAGCCGGCCGCGCTGGCGCTGTCTTGTGTCTCGCGGGACTCGCTCTTGCTGCCCCCAACCGTGATCGAGATGCTCACGCCGCCGCCCGACTTGGGATCCTTGGCGATCTGGTCGGCGGTGTTCTTTGCCGCCAGGGCGGTGGTGCCCGCGGCCAGTGCCTGCATGCGCGCGTCGCCACTCTTGCCCGCGGCGCTCTTCATCTGCTGCGCGGTCTGCAGGGCAGCGATGACCGGCGCGGTCACCGCCACCGTCAGCCCGGATTGCTTGAACTCGGTGTCTTGCACGCTGTGCGTGCTCTCCCGGGCCTCGACGATGTCGACTTTCTTCGCCGCGATGTCGATGTCGCCTTTGGGAGCCAGCACGTGGCTGCCGGTCTGCTGGTAACGGTTGCCGGCGGAGATGGAGACGTTGCCGACGGTGGCGCCGACCGTGGAAGCGCTGGCGCTCTGGCGCGTGTCGCGCCCGTCCACGGTCTGCTGCTGGGTGCCATAGGTGAAGCCGATGCCGCCGCTGCCGAACAGGCCGCTCTTCTTCTGGCTGGCGAGATGACGCTCGGTGGTGGTGTCGGTGGCCGCCTCGATCGTCACGTCGTGGCCCGCGGCCAGCGCGGTGCCTGCGGTGGAGACCACGTTGCTGCCGCTCACCCGCAGATCGTTGCCCGCGCTGACGTTGACCGTGTTGCCGCTCAGGGTGCTGCCCTGCGAGGTGGTCTGATCGAGCACGTCACGGGTGTTGTACACGGTCTTTGAGACCATGCTGCTGCGGCCCGTGTGCTGGTGGGACTCGTCGACGCTGACCTGTGACTGGGCGGTGGAGAGGTTAATGTCATGCCCGGCCGAGGCATGGATGGCGCCGCTCTCGCTGGAGACGGTGGCGCCGCGGGCGCTGAGGTCGTTGCCAGCCGACAGGCGCAGGTCGCCCTGGGTGTGGATGGTGCTGCCCACTTCATCGCGACGGCTCTCGCTGCGGTGGTTCTTCGCGTCCCAGTGCAGGCGCTGCTCGTGCGAGGTGTCCACCGTCGAGAGGTTCAGGTCATTGCCGGCCGACAGCACCGTCAGGCCGTCCTTCGACACGTTGCCCACCTGCGCGCCGGCAAGCGTCAGGTTGCGTCCGGCCGCGGCCACGAGGGTGCCACCGTCGGTGCCGGTGACGTACAGCCCCGCCACGCGGCTGACACCCGTGACGCTGCCCTGCGCGTTGCTGGCGCTGGCCGTGGTGCTGGCGACGTTAAGGTCGCGCCCGGCGGTGACGGCAAGGGTGCGGTTGGCGTCGATCATGCCGCCCAGGTTGGTCAGGTCCTCGCGCGCGGCCAGCGAGACGGCGTTGCCGGTGATACGCCCGCCCAGGTTGCTGAGGTTCTGGGCGGTGATGGCGAGCACTTCGCGCCCGGCGATGGTGCCGCTGTTGGTGAGGTCGCCAGAGAGGTCCAGTTGGATCGCGCGCGCCGACAGCAGCGCGCCCGAGCCGTCGATGTCACCCTCCCTGACGCGCACGTAGACCTGCGGGACCAATGCCCTGGTGACCTGCCCGTCGGGCAACCTCACCTCGCGCTCGACCAGCCACACCACATCGCTGGTCAACTGCGCCATCTGCTCGGCAGAGAGCGCCACGCCCGGGCGCAGGTTCCACTGCCTGGCCAGTGTCACCCCGCCCTCCAGCAGCGCGCGGTACTGCGCTTCGTCGCCAGCGTGGCCGTCGAGGAAGCGCCGGCCGGTGAGTTGGGCCGCCTGCTCGCGGATCAGCTTCTGCTCGTAGAAGCCGTCGCCCAGGCGCTTCTGCGTGGCCGCCGGGTCAAAGCCAAGTTCCTTGAGGAGGTAGTCCGACGACAGCCACGACTTGTAGTCGGCAAAGCGGGGATCGGTCTCGACCAGGTAGCCGCCCGAGTTGCCCGGGTTGGTGCGAAAGAGTGCGTTGTCGGGCAGCGAGGTGTCCGGGCCGCCCGTGCGCACCACGGTGGCCGGACCCGTGGCGCCGGCCGCGCGCGGCGAGGCGACTTCGGTGACGAGGCCCACCTGGCGCCCGCCGCCCAGGCTGACCTGCGCCGCGCCCGCGCCGGCCGCCTTGTCGACAACGACTGCGGTGACCAAGGTATCGAGTTGCGTGCCGCTGCCCTCGGGCGTGGTGTGCTGCTGGTAGACGCTGGGCTTGAGGCTGGTCTCCTGCGGCACGGCCGGCGGGGTATAGGCGGCAACCTGGGAGCCCGTGCGGTCTCGCCCGCGGCGCTTGTCGCGCCAGTACGAGGTGGCAGTGCCCACGTCGGTGACGGTGGTCACGCCCTTGTGCTCCGTGTTCTGCAGGTCACCCACGGTGCCGGTCATGGCACCGCCGGCAATGACCTGGCTCATGTCGTTGCGCAGGGTGCCCACATCCATGTGCATACCCTTGCCCGCGGTAATCTTGCCGGGGTCGGAGACCGCGAGAACGGTAGTGGTGGTGGTACGGTCGTACTCGTATCTGGTCCACTGTTCGTAGTTGCGCTCGGGCGTGCGCAGGTGGTCGGACTCGTCGTTGAAAACCTCCACGCCCGGGGTGCCCGCGCGGTAGCGGTTGGGCGAGCCCGCGCCCTGGTATTCGACGACGTGCTCGACCTTGCCGACTTGCACGGTGTCGACCACGAATCCGCCACTGAGGTTGCTCACGCGCTGCGCGGCCAGTGACATCGCGCCCAGCGCCTCGATGCTGCCGGCCTGGTTGGTGACGGCGTCCGAGCGGCCGGTGACGCGGTCGTTGGCATCGAGCGTCTGGCCGATGGCCATGTCGCCCGCGCTGAAGAGCAGCGCGTGGCGCTGGTTGTCGAGCGTCTGCGCGCCAAGGTCCAGCCGCTCGCGCGCGGCGGCCACGGCGGACTTGCCGTCCTCCCTGCCGTTGACGAGGGTGGTGGCACGCACCGCAAGCCGGTCGCCATACAAGCGCCCGGTGCCGACGTTGATAACGGTATCGGCCCGCACGCGGGTGCGCGCGCCGTCGATCAGGCCGCGGTTGGTGATGGACCGGGTCGCGTCGACGTGGGTAGTGGTAGCGCTGATCTCGCCCTTGGCCTGGTTCTCGACGTCCGTGGCGGAAACGTCGAGTGTGCCGCCGGCCTGGATGACGGACTGGTTGACGAGCTTGCCATCGGTGTGGACCTTGCCGTTGCCGGCGGCCTGCACGGTGCCGATGTTGGTGAAGTCGCGCGACAGCCGCACCGATAGGTCCTGGCGCGAGAGTACCTTGCCGTTGCCGCTGAGCGAGGCGCTGTCGACTTCGAGTTTCCGGTTGGCGATCAGTATGCCGCCCGCGTTGGCGACCGCCTGGGATTTGTTGGCAAGGTCGCGGTCCTGGATAGCCAGGCTCTCGCCGGCGGCCATGCTGCCCTGGGTGTTGTCGACGGTGCCCGCCCCGGTGACGCGGAGGGTGGTGTCGGCGCGCATGGACCCGTGGGTGTTGTCCACGTCGTCGGCGTGCACGGCGACGGACTTGCCGGCGACGCCCTTGTTGTCGTCGACCTTGCCGTCAGTCTGGGTGTCGCGGTTGATGACCTTGCCGGCGACGATGGTGAGGGCGTCACCCGAGCGGATCAGGCTGGCGGTGTTGTTCACGGTGCCCGTGCCGACGTCGACGGTGAGCTTGCCCAGTGCCTGCACGCTGGCGTTTCGGTTGTCCAGTCCGGAGCCGGTGATCGTGACGGATTGCCCGCCGGCAATCTGGCCGCCCTTGCCGTCGCCGTCGCCGTTGGTGATCCGGGTGGCGTTGATCGTCAGGTCGCCGCGCGCGCCGACGAAGCCGGCGTTGCGGTTGTCCAGCGCGCCCGTGGCCAGGGTCACGGCACTCTGGCCGAGGATGCCATTGGTGGTGCCGGATTGCGTATTCGACAGCGCCTGGCCGTGCGTGTCCACGCGCAGCGCGCCGCCGGCCGAGAGCATGCCCGCGTCGTTGACGAGCTTGCCGCTGTCCACGTCGAGAGTGTCGCGCGCGGCAACGGTGCCGCGGGTGTTGTCGAGGGTGTTGTTGGCGGTATCGTCAACGCGCTTGCCGCGGCTGTCGAGGTTCACCGCGTTGCCTGCGATCACGCCGTCGGTGTTGGTGAGGCCGTGCCCCTTCGCCGTCACGGATTTGGCCGCTTCGAGGCGGCCGCTGGTGTTGTCGAGGCGGCCGCCGGTGGCTCGCGCGGTGGCGTTCGCCTGCACGGAGCCGATCATGCCGTGGCGATTGTCGACGGAGCTGCCTTGCACCGTCACGTTGCCATTGGCCGCAACCACCCCTCTCCCGTTGTCGACCGTGCCATCAGCAATGACGTCCAGCGCACCGCCAGCGGTGATCTGGCCGGTGTCGTTCGAGACCGAGCTCGCCCGTAACGACAGCGCACCCTCGGCGCCGAGCTTGCCGCCCGCGCCATTGTCGGCCTTGCCGGTGGCATGGATGTCGAGGCGGGGTTTCTCCGTTGCCTGGCCGGTGGTCTTTCCGGCCACAAGGATCTTGCCACCCAGATTGGTGATATCGCCAACGGTGAGGGTGGTGTGGCCGGCCGAGGCGATGGTGCCGCCCGTATTGTCGAGCTTGGTCGTGGCGAGGATCGACGCCGCGCCCGTGCCGGTCTGCGTGATCTCGCCCTGGCGGTTTGAGAGGGTGGCGCTGTCCAGGTGCACGGTGCCGGCCACTGTGCGCGCGCCGTCAAAGACGGCACGCTCGGCGGTCAGCCGCAGCACCCCGTTGCTCGACACACTGCCGCGCGCGCCGTCGACCTTGGCGGTCGACATGGCGAGCGTGCCTGCCCCGGCATGTTCGATACGCCCCCGTGTGTTGTCCAGGTGCGCGGCCGCCAGCGTCAGGTTGCTGCTGTTGGTGGCGATGCGTCCGTCGGTATTGTCGATCTTGCCCGGCACGTCCAGCGTGAGGTCGGCCGTACCGGTCTGCACAAGTTCCCCGGCGCGGTTGGAGAGGTCGTGCGCGGCCAGGCGCAGCGCGTCGGCCGACACCGCCGCCCCGTCCGTGCGCAGCGTACCTGCGGCCTGCGCGTGCAGCGTTGCCGCGGCTTGCACGGTAGCGCGGCTGGCGTCGAGCGTGCCGCTGCGCGCCGTGAGGTCGACGTCGCGCGCAGCGATCTGGCTGCCGGCGAGGTCCAGGCGAGCCCCCGCGGCGCGAATCCCGGCGCCGGCGATGGTCCGGCCATGGGCGACGAGCTGGGCGTCAGCGGTGAGCCGCACCGAACCGCTGCCGCCCACCGCGCCATCGCTGGCGATGCCCGCCCCCAGCACCGACCCGGCGTGGCTGTGAATGCCCGCCCCACCGCTGGCCGTGAGCGTGGTGTTGCCTTGGGCCGCGATGGTGCCCTTGTTGTCGATCAGCCCGCGCGCGGAGAGGTAAGCGTCGCCCTGCGCGTACAGCGTGCCCGTATTGGCGATGCCCCCACCCGCATCCAGGCGCGTGTCGGCGCTGCTGCCGATGCGACCGCTGTTCTCGATGCGTCCATCGGCGGTGACGATCACCTCGCCGGCCGAGGCGCCAATCTGCCCGGCATTGCGCACGCCCAGCCCATGTTCGGTGCCCACCAGCGCGATCTTGCCCGCGTACATGCCGCCCAGCGCCCCGACGTCGAGTGCGTAGGATGGCTTGCCTTCGGCGGTGGCAGTGGCGCCTGTCGGCGCGGCCCGCGTGTGGTCGGCACTGACCTCGTTGACACCCGTGGTCACTCGCAACGCCTTGGCCCAGATGCCTGCGTTGACCTGCACCGCGCGCGCGATGAGGTCGGTGTAATCCGTGCGCGTGGCGTCCAGCCCCGCGCCGCCCACATGGATGGCGCCGCCCTGCACGCGGTAGCCGTCGAGGTGGCCGCCGTTCATGACCGGCGTGCCGGTAGTAAGCGTCGCTCGGTTGGCGTTGATGAAGCCGCAGCCGTCGCACGTGATGCCCGAGGGATTGGCGATGACCACCTGCACGCGATCCCCGGCCACTTCCACGAAGCCCAGAAGCTGGCTCGGGTTGGCGCTGTTGACTTCATTGAGGATGACGCGCGCCGTACCCCTTGCCAGCCATGGGTTGCCCTGCACCCAACCGCCGAGCTGCGTCTGCGCGTTGTTTCGGCTGTTGTTGAGGATGGCGCCCTGGCCGTGGACATCGAACTGCTGGTAGGTGTTGCGCGACACCCCGGCCGCGCTGGGGGTCTGGATATTGACCACCGGCGTGCCGTTGGGTGCGTTGAGGACGGTGGGCTGCTGGTTACGCGGGGCGTTGGGGTCGGCCACGATCTGAGCCTGCACGGCGGGCACCGATCCCACCAGCCCGCACGCCAGCAGAATCGAGAAGCAGATCGGGCGCAGCGTCGCCACGAGAGCCGGCGACGCTGTGAAGGCGTCGGCGCAGCCTGGCGCCTTGCCATCGCTGCTGAGATGCTCGGCCACGGCCATCAACTGGCCGCGATGCTTGTTGAAGACAATGCGATGCAAGTGCTTGTTCATGCTGCGCCCTGTGACTGTGCGATGGCGTGAAGCCGAATGAAGGGGAACGGATTGCCGGCGGCTAGTAGGACCAGTTCAAGCTGAAGCCCGCGGTAGTTCGGCTGGTGCGAAATGCCGCCGGCTTGTACAGCGGCGTGCCGACGAAGACATCGCCATACAGACCCCTGTAGGCGCCACGCAGGCCAAGGACTGCGCCGGCCAGGCGCTTGCCCGCCAACCATTGGGCCGACCGGCCGCCAACCTCGCCGTAGTCGGCGCCCGCGTAGAGTTCGAGGCCGCTGCGCCCGAGCGTCCGGCCCAGCTCGTTGCGTACGAACCAGCCGCGGTCGCCCGACAGCGACACCTCGCCATCGAAGCCCCGCACGGTGTAGCGGTTGCCGATGGAGAAGCGGTCTTGCGGCGTCAGCGCCGTGCGGTTCCACTGCGCCCGCCACGTGCCCGCGTAGCGCAGGCGCTGGCCAGCGATGGCAAAGGGCACGCTCAGTTGCGCGTCTGCAGTCAGCAGTTCGAGCCGCGACGTGCCGTCGCCGTGCAGTTCCTCCGGTGCCCGCATCGCGTCCATCGCCCCGGTGCCACGCCGCCACGCGACGTTGGCGTCGAGTGTGGCGGAGCCGATGAACTCCCGGTGCGTCAGGCCAAGCTCCCATCCCGCGGTACGCCGGCGCTGGACCTCGATCTCGGTGTCGTCGATGTAGCTGCTGGCGCTGCGCGTCCAGGCCCGCACGTAGGCCCCGGCCTTGCGCGAGGCATCGCGGTAGAGCACTCTCGACAGGCGGATTTCGCCGTTCTGGCTGCGGCCGCTGTAGCGGTAGTCCTGGGTAGCGCCCGCAACGGCCTGGTGGTAGTCGGAACCGCTTGCGGTCGCGCCGAGCAGCCAGTAGCCATAAGGCAGTTCGTAGTGCACGGTGTAGCCGCTCGTGCCCCGGCTGCCTGGCTCGCCCCCGCCCAGGTCATGGTTGAGGCTGACGTAGAGGAGGTCGTTGAGGGTCCACCAGTCGTCGAACGACACCGTGGCCGCGCCCTGGTACTTGCCCGTCTGCTTGCTGCCGGAGTCGTCCACGGAGAGGCTCAGGCGAAATGGCATGCCCTGCTTCCACTGGATGACGAGATCGCTCTCGCCAGGCCTGGCATCCGGCCCTTCGGCCGGCGTGATCTGGATGTCGGCCTCGGCGGTCGGCAGGCGCTTGAAGTTCTCCAGCGCCTGCTCGATGTCGCGCAGGTTGAGGATGTCGCCGGGACTGGCGGGAACGGCGTTCCATTGGGTCGCGCGGGGCGATGAATCGTCGCTGAAGCGCACCTGGCGGATGCGCCCGGGAATGACGGTCAGCGTCAGCGTGCCCGGCTTGAGGTCCTGCGGCGCGGCCAGCACGCGCGTGGTGACGTAGCCGCGCGCCATGATCGCGTTCTGCACGCGCCTCATGACGACGTTGATGCCCTCCGTGCCGACGCAGCGTCCCGTTGCCGGGTCATCCGCCGGGTCGGCAGCCCGCAGCTCGCCGCGGAAGCGCTCGGCCGCCTCGCCTTCGAGGCGGATGGCATGGATGGCAAAGCACGGCTGTTCGTCGGCGGGCAGGCGCGGCACGTCTGCCGGGGCCGCTCGTTCGAGCCGGACGTCGGGCTCCTGTTCCTGCTGCTGCCGCAGGATGCGCTCGCGCTCGTCCTGGCGATGCGTCTCCTGCTCGGCAGCCCGTACCAGATCGGGCGGCAGCCGCGCCCCAGGCGTGTCGGAGGATTGCGCAACAACGCCCGAGGCCGCACTCAGCAGCAACAGGGCGAGTGCCGTCGATCCTGCCAGCGAGTATGTTCTGGGGTGCTGCAGTCCGGGCTGCCCGAATGCCCTGCAGCCGGTTAAAGCTTGACCCATCGTGCTCTTACCTGTTCGGAGCCACGCCCTGCCGGAGAGACCGGCCTAGGGACTGGCGACAAACAGGTGAGAGTAGGGATTCCGAGCCCCCGCTTACATCGCAGATTCTTTAATTGTGTGAGGGTTCTTGTGCCACGCCACCGTTATGTCCGGCAGTGCACAGCCCACTAGGCGCAGCATTCGGCACACGACCTTGCATGAAAGGGGCGCCTCAGGCCATTCGTCTCAGCTGCCGCAGCATGCGCCCGAACACCGCCCGCGCGATGACGCGGTGAAAGGGCTTGACCACCGCCAGATACCACCTGCCCAGCGGACTCCGTATGACAACGAGGGTGCTGACGCGGATTTCGGTAGCAGGCTGGCCGTCACCATCGGCCGGCTTGGGCACGGCCATCATGGACACGCGGAAATCCAGATGCCTGTCGTCGTCGCCGAACACCACTTCATGCTCGGCGACCTCGATGACCCGGAACAGACCGATTGCGCGACCCACTACATAGGGCGGGTCGATATCGCGAGGACGGTCGTCGCCGGTCTTCAGGCCGACGATGCCGACCAGGCGATTACGCAGCCAGAACAGCCAGTCGACCCAGGCCGGCATTGACCGGAAGAATGCATTGGCAACGTCGTCGCGACGAATGCCGGAGCCCGGTACGGTTCCCGCATGGGTGTCCGAAAAGTCCGCGCTGCCTGCAAGCGCATGCAGCACGGATGAATGCGGAACTGCCGATGACGCCATCAATGTGCTCTCCTGGTCTGCGCGATGCCGGGCTGCAATCGCGCGCCAGATGTTAAGCCCGCCCCGGCAGGGCGTCGTGACGCACGACAAACGAAGGGGACGGTGGCGTTCGAGCATGTGGAGGCCGACAAGTAACGCTTGTATGCTTCACACCTCCCCTCCCGAAGCCCAGGAAACATGCTCGTACCAGCCTCAACGGAAGACCTCAGCCCCGGCGCCCGCTGGCCGCGCATCGCCCTCGCCGTAACGGGCGCCCTGCTGCTGGCCGATGGCATCGCCCTGATGCTGACCGGGCTGCTCAACTTCGGCGTGGTGCTGCCCGCCGCCATCGGCGCCACTTTCCTTGCCCTGTCGTGGCGCTGGCACGCCGTGGCGCGATGGCGCGCCGCGAATACGCGGCATCAGTGGCTCTGGCGGGCAGGCTGGATGATCTTCTTCGCATGGCTGGCGACGGTGGCGGTGTTCTTCCACACCATCCACCGCGAGATTGCCGCATCGGCGCCCGGTCGCGCGGCGGCGAAGGCGATCGTCATCCTCGGTTCCGGTTCGCCGCATTGCGTCGCCTCGCCCACGCTGGCGGCGCGGCTCGACGAAGGCATGACGCTGGCGCGGCAAATGCCGTCGGCGCCGGTGGTGGTGAGCGGAGGCGTGGGCTTCAGCGAGCCATGCAGCGAAGCGGACATCATGGCCGACTTCCTCGTCGCGCGCGGCATGGCGCCGGGCCGGCTGATCCGGGAGGACCGCAGCACCAGCACGGACGAAAACCTGCGCTTCAGCCGCCCATTGCTGGAGCGCGACGGCGTGAGCGCGGCAGACCCGATCGTCGTGGTGACGAGCGATTTCCACCTCATGCGGGCGACACGGATTGCGCGCAAGGCGGGCTTCGGGACGGTGTACGGCGCGGGCGCCGCGACCCCGCTCTACGTGCGGTACAACGCGTGGCTTCGCGAATACTTCGCGGATATCAGCGGATGGGTGCTCGGGGAGTATTGAGCCGGGCGTCGCGCCTGGCGGCCCCGGTCAGTCGGACGACTCCACGCGGTAGAACTCGATGGTCTGCCCGGCATTGACCGCGCGCTGCAGCCAGTCGGGATAGGGGCCGGTGCCATCCCAACTCTGGCCCATGGCGTTGCGGTAAAGCACTTTGGGACGGACGGGTGTGGCGGGGGTGGCAGGCGCGGTGGGAACGGCGGTCGGGGCGGCTGTCTCCGGGGCGGGCTTCGCCCTGGGGGATGCCTCGGTCTCGTCTTCCGCACCGTCGAAGCATCCTGCTTCCAGCAGGTGTTCGAAGGTCAGCGCGTAGCGGTCCATCTGCGCATGGATCCACGCCACGGCGGCTTGTTTGGCTGAATCTGACTCGGACATGACTCTTATGAGAAGCCCGCCGCGCGGGAAATCTCCTGGGCGGGCAATGGAAAGCGGCAGGTCATGCGGGGGCATGCCAGCGGCGGCCGGTCGGGTGGGGGAAACCCTCGCCGGACGTCAGGTGGTCATTCTACACGCACCGGCGCGCCGCCTCCTCCGGGTAATTCCCGGAATTACCCGCAAAGACGGCGGCATTCCGGACTTTGCCCCCGCCCCTTTCGACTTCCGGCCGGCGCTGCACTTATACTCGCCCGCATGCGCGCCGGGTCGGCCCGGCCGCGCCCCCTCGTGCAGCGGACCGCGGACATCCAGGCGGCCGCGCGCGCCCTTCCCCTTTTCCCTCTCACGGAGCAGCAGCATGCGCGTCGCATTCCTCGGCCTTGGCGTCATGGGCCACCACATGGCCGCCCACCTCGTGGCAAAAGGCCATGAGGTCACCGTCTACAACCGCACCGCCGCCAGGGCGCAGGCATGGGTGGACGCCCACGGCGGCAGCTCCGCCCCCACGCCGGCACAGGCCGCCGCCGGCGCCGACGTGGTCTGCTCCTGCGTGGGCAACGACGACGACCTGCGTGCCGTGCTGACCGGCCCCGAGGGCGCCTTCCACGGCGCGCCCGCGGGCTGCGTGTTCGTCGACCACACCACCGCCAGCGCCAACGTGGCGCGCGAACTGCACGCCGCCGCGCTGGCCCAGGGCCTCCATTTCGTCGACGCCCCGGTATCCGGCGGCGAGGCGGGCGCGCAGAAGGGCATCCTCACCATCATGTGCGGCGGCGACGCGGCGCCCTTCGAGCGGGCGAAGCCGGTCATGGCGGCCTACGGCGCCGCTGTCACGCGCATCGGCGAGGCCGGCGCCGGCCAGCTTGCGAAGATGGTCAACCAGATCAGCATCGCCGGGCTGATCCAGGGCCTGTCCGAAGCCATCGCCTTCGGCGAGCGCGCCGGGATCGACATGAAGCTCGTGCTCGACGTCATCAGCAAGGGCGCGGCCGGCTCGTGGCAACTCGAGAACCGTGGCCCGACCATGCTGCAGGACAAGTTCGACTTCGGCTTCGCGGTGGACTGGATGCGCAAGGACCTCGGCCTCTGCCTGGACGAGTCGCGCCGCAACGGATCGAGCCTCCCGGTGACGGCGCTGGTCGACCAGTTCTACGCCGACCTGCAGCAGATGGGATGTGGCCGCTCGGACACTTCCTCGCTGGTCAAGCGCATGCGCCGCAACTGACCGCCTCCCCCTGTCGTCCGATTCCTACACCGTGATCGGCCCGCGCCCGAATGCCACGCCGGGCGCGGGCGCTTAGGCTGGACAAACAGGATGCGCGCCGGGCGGGATACCTCCGGCGCGCGGACGACGCAAGAGGAGAGGCATCATGTGGAAACTCGCAGGCGCGCTGCTGGCAAGCGTATGCATGGGACTGGCCGGCTGCACGGCGGCCGGCGCAGTGGCGGGCGGTGTCGCCGGTCATGAGGTGACCAACGGCAGCACCGCCGGCACCGTCGGTGGTGCCGTGGTGGGTGGCGTGATCGGCCACGAACTTGGCAAGTAAGTCGGCAAATAAAGCGGGGGACGGACAGAACCTAGCCGGCGAGCCGTCGCCACAACAGCCACGGCAGCCGGGCCACCAATCCAGCCGTCAGGCGCAGGTGCATCCACGCCAGCAAGAGGTTGTCGCGCAGGTAGCGAAAGTGCGACACGCCGCCCTCGTCGCGCCGGTAGTAACGCACCGGGGCGTCGATATTGAGCGGGCGCACGCCGCGCCAGCACAGGCGCACGGCCACCTCGGGATCGAAGTCGAAGCGGCGCATCCAGCGGGCCCGCGCCATCACCGCCCGCAGCGGCGCGATGGGATAGACGCGGAAGCCGTAGAGCGAATCGCCGACGCCCGCCCACAGCGTCTCGATGTCGGTCCAGAGATTCGACACGCGGCGCCAGTACACGCGTTCACGCGGCGCGCTGGCGTCGAAGATCGGCCGGCCGAGCACCATCGCGCGGGGCTCGCGCTGCGAGGCGGCCATGAACTCGCCGATGAGATCGACCGGATGCTGGCCGTCGGAGTCCATCACCAGCACATGGGTAAAGCCTTCGGCCGCGGCGATCTCGATGCCGTGCAGCACGGCCGCGCCCTTGCCGACGTTCTCGGGCAGCACCAGTACGCGCAGGCCGTCGTCGCGGGCCGCCTGCTCGCGCAGCCATTCGGCGCTGCCGTCGGTGCTGCCGTCCACCACGACCCAGACCGGCGTCCATGCCGCACGCGCGGCGCGCACGGTGTCGTGCAGGAGCGCGCCCGGGTTGTAGCTCGGGATCAGCACCAGGTGGGTGAGCGAGGGAACGGGAACCGGCGGGGGAACCGCCGCCTGCGCCGTAGCGGGCGCCATAACGGGACCGATATCCACCGTCGACATTGCCGTCGACATTCAGGCCATGCCGCCGTTGACCGACAGCACCTGCCCGGTCACGTAGGCGGCAGCGTCGGAGACGAGATACGCCACCATGCCCGCCACATCCTCCGGCGTGCCGGCGCGCCCCGCGGGGACGATCTGGCGGATGCGCTCGGCGGGAAAGGCCTCTTCTGCCATCGGCGAGGCGATCACGCCCGGCGCCACCGCGTTGACCGTGATACCGCGCGACGCCATCTCGATGGAGAGCGAGCGCGTGGCGCCGATCAGACCGGCCTTGGCGGCCGCGTAGTTGGCCTGGCCGCGATTGCCCATCACACCGGCCACCGAGGCCATGTTGACGATGCGGCCCCAGCGGGTGCGCATCATCGGCATCAGCAGCGGCTGGGTGACGTGGAAGAAGCCGTGCAGCGAAACGTCGATCACGCGCCGCCACTGCTCGCGCGTCATGCCGAGCATCGGCGCATCGTCATGGATGCCGGCATTGTTGACGACGATCTGTACCGGGCCGTGGGTGAGGATCTGCTGCAGCGCGGCCTCGGTGGCATCGGCTTCGGTCACGTCGAAGGCGATCGCATGGGCGCTGCCGCCCTGCTCCCGGATGGCCTGTGCCACGGCCTCCGCCTGCGCGAGGTGGCGATTGGCGTGGACCCAGACGTCGTGCCCGGCATCGGCCAGCGCGCGGCAGACGGCGCTGCCGAGCGCACCGCTGCCGCCCGTCACGAGGGCCAGCCTGCGCGTGGCTTGCTGCGGCATGTGTGGCTCCTGTGGCTTCTTCTCTGGCGACTGCGTCTGCCGGGACTGACGCCCGGGCGGCCGCGCCCGGCAGGCTCAGCGCGTGCGGTGCGCCGCCACGTAGGCGGCAAGGCTGCCCAACGAGGCGAAGATGGTCTTGTTGTCGGGGTTGTCCGAACGCAACTCGACGCCGTACTTCCGGGACACCAGCAGCGCGATTTCCAGGATGTCGATGGAGTCCAGGCCGAAGCCGTCGCCGTACAGCGGCGTATCGGCGGCCACGTCGTCCAGGCGCAGATCGGTGATGTCCAGTTCGCCGATGATCAGTTCGGCGAGTTCGGTTTCGAGTTCGGTCATGTAATCAGGATAGGCGCCGGACATGCATCCCCGCCCGGCACCGGCAGGATGGCGTCACGATGCTACCAAACCGGCCCGGCTCTCACTAGCGGGGAGAACTTTGGTAACAAGAATTGCAGACCGGCGCGCAAACGCCGGAGCGCCAGATTGGTCTTTTGAGGTATAAAGCGTTCGCTTGACCGGTTGCACCATTGGCGGAATGCCGCATGGCGCACCCACGAAGTGCCATTTCATTAACTTTCACCGCAAGACGAGTATTTTACAGCACCTGCCCCGCCCCATGACCGCACCCAGCCCGACCGCCGCGCCGCAACCGCCCCAGCCGCCGCTCATCCGCCGGCAAGGATGGATGTTCGCCGTCGCGGGCTTTGTGGCGTATGAGGCAGCCCTGCGCTACGCCGCCCACCGGCCCGGCGGAGAGGTGGGTGCGCTGATGCTGGGCGCGGCACCGTTCGTGCTCGCGCTGTTCGCCGCGTTGATGAGCCGGGGCTGGCGCATGCCGGCGCTGGTGGCCGTGCTGCTGGCCTGCGCGGGCCTGTGGATCTGGCGCGCCCCGCTGGCGCTGCACTACGGCTGGACGTATTTCCTGCAGCACTTCGGCGCCAATGCCGCGCTCGGCGTGATGTTCGGCCGCACGCTCGCGCCGGGCCGCACGCCGCTGTGCACGCAGTTCGCGGCGGCGGTGCGCGGGGGAGTATTGCCTGACGAGGCGGTGCGCTACACCCTGCGGGTCACGCAGGCGTGGACCCTGTTCTTCGTGGTCGTGGCCGGCGTGTCGGCCATCCTGTTCGCCGCCGCGCCGATGCCGGTCTGGTCGAATTTCGCCAATGGCGCCACGCCGGTCCTGATCGGTCTCATGTTTGTGGCCGAGGCAGCCTGCCGGCGCGTCGCGCTGCCGCATCTCGGCAGCGGCGGCGTCATGGGGTCGATGCAGGAAGCCGTACGCGGCTACCAGGCCGTGATGACCGAGCGTGCCCGCGCCGGGGTGGTGCGCTGACTGCCATGACGTCCATGACACCCGGCTACCCGCTGCTGACCCATCCGTCGCTCGACCGGATCGCCGCCTGGTCGCAAGGCCGCCCGGTGACGGTGCGCGCCTTCCTCGCCGACGTCGACCGGCTGGCGGCGCGCCTGCCCGCCGGCGTCCACGTCTTCAACGCCTGCGCCGACCGCTACCGCTTCGCGGTGGGCCTGTGCGCCGCGCTGGTGGCCGGCAAGGTCAGCCTGCTGCCGTCCGCGCACACCGCCGCGATGGTCCGGCAACTGCTCGACTTCGCACCCGATACCGTCTGCCTGCACGACGCCGACACCTGCGGCTTCGCCATGCCGCAGCTCCGGTATGACGATGGGGCCGAAGCCGCCGCACCGCCGCAGGACCTCCCAATCCCGCACATCCCCGCCAGCCGGGTGATGGCGCATATCTTCACCTCGGGCTCCACCGGCCAGCCGGTGGCACACGCCAAGACCTGGGGCGCGATGGTGCGCGGTGCGCGTGCCGCCGCCGCCCGCCTCGGCCTCGACGACGGACGCGACTGGTCCCTCGTCGGCACCGTGCCGCCGCAGCATATGTTCGGCGTCGAGGCGACCGTCATGCTCGCGCTGCAGTCCGGCGCCGCGCTCACCGCCGCCCCGGCCTTCTATCCCGCCGATATCGCCGCCGCGCTGGACAGCGTGCCCACCCCGCGCGCCCTGATGACGTCGCCGGTCCACCTGCGCGCCCTGATGCAGGCCGGCCTGTCGCTGCCGCCGGCCGATCTCACGGTCTCCGCCACGGCCCCGCTCGGCGCGAAGCTCGCCAACGAGGCCGAGGCGCAACTGGGGGGCCGGCTGCTGGAGATCTACGGCAGCACCGAGACTGGCGCCATCGCCACCCGCCGCACGGTGGCAAGCGAGACGTGGCAGCTGATGCCCGGCGTGACGCTCGACACGCGCGCCGCACGCGATCCCGACAACGGCACCGAGACGTGGGCCGACGGCGGCCAGATCGACGCGCCCGTGCCGCTGGGCGACGCCATCGAATCGCTCGACGCCACGCACTTCCTGCTGCACGGCCGCAAGGCCGACCTGATCAAGATCGCCGGCAAGCGCACCTCGCTCGCCTGGCTCAACCACCAGCTCACGTCCATCGACGGCGTGGCCGACGCCGCCTTCTACATGCCCGACGACGCCCACGAGGGCGACACCGAAGGCCATGTGGTGCGGCTGGCTGCGCTGGTCGTCGCGCCCGACGTGCCGCTCGCCGCCATCCGCCGCGCGCTGCGCGAGCGCATCGACGCCGCCTTCGTGCCGCGCCCCCTGCTGCGCGTGGACCGCCTGCCGCGCAACGCCACCGGCAAGCTGCCGCGCGACGTGCTCGCGCCGCTCGTGGCCCGCCTGCTGGCCGAGCGCGAGCGCCCCGGCTTCATCATCGGCGCCGACCATCCGGCCATGCCCGGCCACTTCCCCGGCCATCCGGTGGTGCCGGGCGTGGTGCTGCTCGACCATGCCGTGCTGCGCATCGGCGCCGCGCTGGGCCGCCCGCTGTCGGTGAGCCACGTGGGCACGGTGAAGTTCCTGAGCCCGGTGGCGCCGGGCGAGCGCGTCAGCGTCTGGCACGAGGCGAGCCCTGCACAAGCCGGCGCAACGCAGATCCGCTTCACCCTCACCGCCGGCGGCCGCGACGTCGCCAGCGGCACGCTGACCGTCCGCCCGGCCAGGGAGGCGCTGCCATGCTGAGCTGGCCCTGGAAACGCGACCATCCGCTGCCGACCGACTGGAGCCAGCGCAACGAGCGCAGCAACCTGACGCTGATGCGCCTGATGACGTGGCTCTCGCTCAGGCTCGGCCGCCCCACCGGCCGCGTAGTGCTGCGCTTCGTGGCGGCGTGGTTCACGCTCTTCTCGCCGGCCGCGCGCCATGCCTCGCGCGCCTACCTGGACCGCGCGCTCGGACGCGAGGCGAACTGGCTCGACGGCTTCCGTCACGTCTTCACCTTCGCCACGACGATCCACGACCGCATCTACCTGCTCAACGGCCGCTTCGACCTGTTCGACATCCGCCTGCACGGCGCCGACAAGCTCCTGGAAACCATGGCGGGCGGCCACGGCGCCTTCCTGCTCGGCGGTCACCTCGGCAGCTTCGAGGTGGTGCGCGCCATGGGCCGCCGCCACCCCGGCATGCGCGTGGCCATCACCATGTACGAGGAGAACGCGCACAAGCTCAACGACGTGATGCAGTCGATCAATCCCGCCGTGCGGCAGGACGTGATCCGCCTCGGCCACGTCGACGCCATGCTGCGCGTGCGCGACTACCTCGACCGTGGCTACATGGTCGGGCTGCTGGCCGACCGCACGCTGTCTCAACGCGCCACCGACCCGGTGCAGCCGTGCGACTTCCTCGGCGCGCCCACCACCTTCCCGACCGGGCCGATGCGCATGGCCGCCATGCTGCGCCGGCCGGTGTTCTTCATCACCGGCATCTATCGCGGCGGCAACCGCTACGACGTGCATTTCGTGCCGCTGGCCGACTTCACGCACGTGGCGCGGGGCCATCGCGAGGAAGCCGTGCAGGACGCACTGCGGCGCTATGTCGGCCTGCTGGAAGGCTTCTGCCGCGACGCGCCGTACAACTGGTTCAACTTCTACGACTTCTGGCACGCCGGGCCGCCGCTGTCCGAGCAGCCGCCCCCGGGCAACGAGCCCTGACGCATGGCCCGCAACTCCCGCATCTCCCCCTCAAGAATCCTGCCGTCCGTGCTGCTGGCGCTCACGCTCTGCGCCGCGCCGCTTGCCCGCGCCGCCGACTCCGCAAGCTGGGGCGTGGACCAGCTCATGTCGACGCTCGCGCAGCGCAAGACGGGCCGCGCCACCTTCACCGAGACCAAGTACCTGTCGATGCTGGAAAAGCCGGTGGAGTCGTCGGGCGAGCTCGTGTTCGTCGCCCCCGACCGGCTGGAGAAACGCACGCTCCGGCCCAAGCCCGAGAACCTCGTGGTCGAGGGCGAGATGGTCACCGTGGAACGCGGCGGCAAGCGCTTCACGATGCCGCTGCAGAACTACCCGGAACTCGCCGCCTTCATCGAAAGCATCCGCGGCACGCTGGCCGGCAACCGCAACGCGCTGGAACGCTACTACCGCCTGAAGATCGAGGGCCGCGCCAGCCGCTGGACACTGACGCTCACGCCCGCCGACTCGCGCATGGCGGCGATGGTCAGTGAAGTCCGCATCGATGGCACGCAGGACGCGCTCGACGTGGTGGAAATCCGCCAGCCCGACGGCGACCGCTCGGTGATGAAGATCCGCGCTGCCGCCGGTTCGGGCAATGCCGGCAATACCGCCAATACCGGTAATACCGGCAAGCCATGACCCTCCCCCGCCTGTCCCTGACCGCCGCCGGCATGGCGCTGCGGCTGTGGCTGCTGGGCCTGGCCGTGTGCATCGCCATCGCCAGCAATACGCGCTTCACCGCCGACCTCTCCGCCTTCCTGCCGCGGTTGCCCAGCGCCGCGCAGCAGTTGCTGGTGGACCAGTTGCGCGAGGGGCTGGTGTCGCGGCTGATCCTGGTCGGCGTGGAAGGCGGCGATGCGGACGGCCGCGCCGCTGTTTCGCGCGCCATGGCGGCGCAGCTGCGGCGCGATGCGCGCTTCCCGTCGATCCAGAACGGCGAGCCGGTCAACCAGTCCGCCGACCGCGAATACGTGTTCTCGCACCGCTACGTGCTGAGCCCGGCCGTCACGCCCGCGCACTTCAGCGAAGCCGGCCTGACCGCCGCCGTGGGCGATACCTTCGACCTGCTCGCCTCCCCTGCCGGCCTCTTCACCAAGCAATTGCTGCCGCGTGATCCCACCGGCGAAGTCACCGCCATGCTCGGCCAGCTCGACGCAACGCAGCGCGTGCCGATGCACGCCGGAGCCTGGACGTCGCGCGACGGCCAGCGCGCGGTGCTGCTGGCGCAGACGGCCAGCGCCGGGTCCGACACGGACGGGCAGGCACAAGCCATCGCGGCCATCCGTAACGCCTTCGCCCAAGCCAACAAGGCGGGGACCTGCCGCCTCGTGCTGACCGGCCCCGGCGTGTTCTCCGTCAATGCCCGCGACACCATCCGCCACGACGTGGAGCGGCTGTCGACGGCCGGCCTCGTCATCATCGTCGCGCTGCTGCTGTTCGTGTACCGCTCGCTGCCGCTGCTCGGGCTGGGGCTGCTGCCGGTGCTGTCGGGCGCGCTGGCCGGCGTGGCGGCGGTCAGCCTGTGGTCGGGCGGCGTCGTGCACGGCCTGACGCTCGGCTTCGGCACCACGCTGATCGGCGAAGCGGTGGACTATTCGATCTATCTCTTCGTGCAGTCCGCGCAGTACACCCGTGACGGCAAGCGCGACGAGAAGTCGTGGCTCGCGGCATTCTGGCCCACCGTGCGGCTGGGCGTGCTGACGTCGATATGCGGCTTCGCCTCGCTGCTCCTGTCCGGCTTTCCGGGGCTGGCGCAGCTCGGGCTGTATTCCGTCGCCGGGCTCGCCACGGCGGCGCTGGTCACGCGCTTCGTGCTGCCGGGCCTGATGCCTGCCACGCTGAAGTTGCGCGACGTGACGCCGCTCGGCCAGCGGCTGGCGCGGGTGGTCGACGCAGCGCATCGCCTGCGCTGGCTGGTGGCGGTACTGGCGCTGGCCGCCTGCGTGGTGCTCGCCACCCGCCACGACCAGCTATGGGAGCACGAACTCGCCGCGCTGAGCCCCGTCTCCGCGACTGACCGCGCGCTCGACACCCGCCTGCGGGCCGACCTCGGCGCGCCGGATGTGCGCTGGCTCGTCGTCCTCGCCGGCCCTGACCGCGAGACCGTGCTGCAAGGCGCCGAGCGCGTGGGGCGCGCGCTCGACCCGCTCGTCGCGCAGGGCGTGATCGGCGGCTACGAGAGCCCGGCCCGCTACCTGCCGAGCGCGGCGACGCAACGCGCGCGGCAGGCCAGCATTCCGCCGTCCGACGTGCTGGCCCAACGTCTGCAGGCTGCGGTGGCCGCACAGCCGGTGCGGCCCGCGCTGTTCGCGCCCTTCCTGGCCGACGCCGAGCGCGCCCGCACCGCGCCGCCGCTGCAGCCGGAGGACCTGCGCGGCACATCCATGGCGCTCGCGGTCGACGCGCTGCTCACGCATCACGACACCCACTGGTCCGTCACGCTGCCGCTGCGCGCCCCCGCCGGTGCAAAGGCCGACCAGCCACTCGACGCCACCGCGATCCGCGCCGCGCTGGCGGGTGCCGATGCGTCACACGCACTGTTCGTCGACCTGAAGGGCGAATCCGACAACCTCTACGCCGGCTACATGCACGAGGCGCTGATGCTGTCGCTGGGCGGCGTGGCCGCCATCCTCGTGCTGCTGGCGATTGCGCTGCGCTCGCCGCGCCGTGTGCTGGCGACGGTGCTGCCGCTGGCCGCCGCCGCGCTGGTCGTGATGGGTGGACTGGCCGCCGCGCGCCAGCCGCTGACGCTGCTGCATCTGGTCGGACTGTTGCTGCTGGTGGCGGTGGGGTCGAACTACGCCCTATTCTTCAATGGACGAGGTGGCCGACGCGGATCGGATCGCATGTCGCCGCACACGCTGGTGTCGCTGCTGCTGGCGAACCTGACCACGGTGGCGGCCTTCGGACTGCTGGCCTTTTCCAGCCTCCCGCTGCTCAAGGCGTTCGGCCTGACGGTCGGGCCCGGCGCCGTGCTCGCGCTCTGGTTCTCGGCTATCCTTGCGCCCGGCCGCCGCCATCCCCCCGGGGCCGCGAAATGATCATGCAAGACCTTCAGTCCCCCGGCGCCCCACGCGTGCCGCAAGCGCCGCCTTCCTCGCGCTGGCGCCCGGGCCCGCTGATTATCGGCGCCGCCGCCGTCCACGCCGCCGCCGCTGCCGCCGTGCTCGCCGACTCCGCCACGATGCCGTGGGCCGTGGGTGGCGTGATCGGGTCGCACCTCGCACTGGCCGGCGCCGGCCTGTGGCCGCGCAGCACGCTGCTGGGGCCCAACCTGCTGCGCCTGCCGCCCTCGGCGAGCGACTGCGTGGCGCTGACCTTCGACGACGGCCCCCACCCCGAGCTCACGCCGCGCGTGCTCGACCTGCTCGACCGCCATGGCGCACGCGCCACCTTCTTCTGCATCGGCGACCGGGCGCAGCAGTATCCGGGGCTCGTGCTCGAGATCGTCCGGCGCGGCCACGACGTGGAGAATCACAGCATGCGGCATCCGCTGCTCTTCTCCACCTACGGCCCGCGCCGCATCTACAAGGAGATCATTGCCGCGCAGAACGTGCTGACCGCCATTACCGGCCTCGCGCCGCGCTACTTCCGCGCGCCGGCCGGGCTGCGCAATCCGTGGCTCGACCCGATCCTGTGCAAGCTCGGCCTGCAACTGGCAACGTGGACGCGGCGCGGCTTCGATACGCGCGACGGCGACCGCGCCGCCCGCATCGCGCAGACCCTCACCGGCAAGCTCGCCGGGCGCGACATCCTGCTGCTGCACGACGGCCATGCCGGCCGCGGCCCCGATGGCCGCCCCCACCTCCTGACCGTGCTGCCGGCGGTGCTGGCGGCCACCCAGCGGGCGGGCCTGCGCTGCGTCACGCTGCGCGCCGGCACGGCCACCAACTGATTCCGGGGCGCTTGATAGAATCGGGCACCCCCGCACCCAAGCCAACCCGAGCCCCGTCTTGACGCCCCTGCTGCTTTCCCACTTCACGGCCACGAGTTGCATCGGCGCCGGACTGGACGCCACGCTGGGCGCCCTGCGCGAGCGCCGCAGCGGCCTGGCGCCCTGCCGCTTTGCCGACGTGACGCTGCGCACCTGGATCGGCGAGGTGCCGGGCGTCGATGACGTGGTCCTGCCCGCCGCGCTGGCGAACTTCGAATGCCGCAACAACCGGCTCGCGCTGCTGGCGCTGGAGCAGGACGGCTTCGCGGAACGGGTGCGCGAGGCGGCGGCGCGGTATGGGGCCGGGCGCGTGGGTGTCTTCCTCGGCACCAGCACGGCGGGCGTGCTGCAGACCGAACTGGCCTACCGTGCGCGCGACCCGGAAAGCGGCGCCCTGCCGGCCGACTTCCGCTACGCGGGGGCGCACAGCCCGTTCTCGCTGCCGAGCTTTGTACGCAGCTACTTCGGCCTGGCCGGCCCGGCCGCTGCCGTGTCGTCGGCCTGCTCCTCCGGCGCCAAGGTCTACGCCTCGGCACGGCGGCTGATCGAAGCGGGGCTGATCGACGCGGCCGTGGTCGGCGGCGTGGACTCGCTGTGCCTGACCACGCTGTACGGCTTCAACTCGCTCGAACTGCTGTCGGACCAGCCGTGCCGGCCCTTCGATGCGCACCGCAAGGGCATCTCCATCGGCGAGGCCGCGGCCTTCGCGCTGCTCGAACGGGCCCCGGCGCAGATGGCGGGCGACGCCATCCTGCTGCGCGGCATCGGCGAGTCGAGCGACGCGCACCACATGTCCACGCCCCACCCCGACGGACTGGGCGCGCGCATGGCGATGACGCAGGCATTGGAAAGCGCCGGCCTCGCCGCCGCCGACGTCGACTACGTGAACCTGCACGGTACTGCCACCCGCAGCAACGACATCGCGGAGTCGCAGGCGATGCGCGCGCTGCTGCCGCACACGCCATGCAGCTCGACCAAGGGCGCGACCGGCCACACGCTGGGCGCCGCCGGGGCGCTGGAAGCGGTGATCTGCGCGCTGGCCCTGCGGCACGGCCTGCTGCCGGGCGGCGTCAACACCACCGATCCGGACCCCGACCTCGGCGTCGACTATCGCCTCGCCAGCACCGCGCAGCCGCTGCGCAACGTACTGAGCAACGCCTTCGGCTTCGGCGGTTCCAACTGCGCGCTGCTGCTTGGCCGCGCCGACGCGATCTCCTGACATGCACGCCTATCTCGACAGCATTGGCCTGCTCGGCCCCGGCCTGGGCGACTGGCCCCGGGCCCGCGACGTGCTCGCCGGCCGCGCGCCGTACGTCAGCGCCCCCACCGAACTGCTCCCGCCCGCCTGCCTGCCGTCGGCCGAGCGCCGCCGCAGCGGGCCGCCCGTGCGCCTCTCGATCGGCGTCGGCCAGCAGGCCGTGATCGCCAGCGGAATGGACGCCGCTACCCTGCCCACCATCTTCGCCGCGTCGGGCAGCGACGGCTTCAACATCCACGCGATCTGCGAGGGACTGGCCGAGGCCGAGCCAGTGATGTCGCCCACGCGCTTCCACAACTCGGTCCACAACGCGCCGGCCGGCTACTGGTCGATCGCCACCGGCGCGATGCGGCCGTCCAACGTGATCTGCGCCTACGACGGCAGCTTCGGCGCGGGCCTGCTCGAAAGCGTGGCGCAGGTCACGACCGACGGCGAGCCTTGCCTGCTGATCGCCTACGACACCGACTATCCCGAGCCGCTGCGCGCGCACCGGACCATCCCGGTACAGTTCGGCGTCGCCCTGCTGCTGACGCCCGCGCCCACGCCGCGCACGCTCGCCGGGCTGTCGGTGCGGACCACGCACGATGCCGCTGCCACGATGCCGGACGCCGCGCTCGAAACGCTGCGCGGCGCGGTGCCTGCCGCGCGTGCGCTGCCGCTGCTGCGGGCGCTGGCCATGCAGCAGGCGGGGATCGTGGTGCTGGATTATCTGGACGACCTGCGGCTGGCCGTCGAGGTGTCGCCGACCGGCACGCCGTGACGGACGACGCCATCGGCAAGGCACGCGACCGCGCGTGGATCGCGGCGCGGATTCCGCATCAGGGCGCGATGTGCCTGCTGGAGCGGGTGGTCGACTGGGATGAGGACTTCGTGGTCTGCGAGGCGGTCTCGCACAGGTCACCCGCCAATCCGCTGCGCGCGGAAGGCCGGCTCGCCGCCGTCTGCGGCATCGAATACGCCGCGCAGGCCATGGCGGTGCACGGCGCGCTGCGGGCACAAACCGGCGAACGCCCGCGCATGGGCTATCTCGCCAGCGTGCGCAAGCTGACGCTGGAGGTTGAGCGGCTCGATGATGTGGCCGGACCGCTGGTGGTGGAGGCACGCCGCATCGGCAGCGAGGAGAGCAACGTGCTGTATGCCTTCGAAGTGCGCGATGCGGAGCGGGTACTTCTCGCAGGCCGGGCGGCCGTCATGCTCGACGTCGCGCCGCCGGCCTGAGCGGCCTGAATGCTCCCTCTCCCCTCACGGGGAGAGGGGCGGTCTGGCAAGCCGCCACGCTTCAACGAAGCGCCTGCCCTCTCCCCCAGCCCCTCTCCCGCGTGCGGGAGAGGGGAGCAACCAACCCCCGGTCCTTCAGACCTTCGGCGCCGGCAGGATCTTCCCCGCCACCTCGCCAAACCCCACGCGATACCCCGCTCCCTGGCAGTAGCCGGTCATGATGACCTCGTCGCCATCTTCCAGGAAAGCGCGGCGCGAACCGTCGGCCAGCGTCGTCGGCTCCGCGCCGTTGCGCGTGAGTTCGAGCAGGCTGCCGTATGAATCGGGCGTGGTGCCGCTGATGGTGCCGGAGCCCATCAGGTCGCCGATGCGCACGTTGCAGCCCGACACCGTGTGGTGGGCAAGCTGCTGCGCCATGGTCCAGTACATCGCCGCGAAATTGGTGCGGCAGATGGTGCTGGCGTCCTTCGCGCCTTCGGGGCGCAGCGCGACTTCGAGCGCGATGTCGTAGGCGTTCTTGCTCTGCTGCTGCAGGTACGGCAGCGGCTCGGGCGACTGCGCCGGGTTGTCGCGGCGAAACGGTTCCAGCGCGTCGAACGTCACCACCCAGGGCGAGATCGAGGTGCCGAAGGTCTTCGAGTTGAAGGGGCCGAGCGGCACGTATTCCCATTGCTGGATGTCGCGCGCGCTCCAGTCGTTGAGCAGCACCATGCCGAACATGTGCGACGGCGCATCGGCCGTGCTCACCGGCTCGCCCAGCTTCGATTCCTTGCCGACGATGAAACCCACTTCCAGCTCGAAGTCCAGCTTGCGGCAGGCCGAGAAGACCGGACGCGCCTCGTTGGGCAGCTTGAGCTGGCCGTTCGGGCGGTGCAGCGGCGTGCCGCTCACCACCACCGAGCTGGCGCGGCCGTTGTAGCCGATGGGGATTTCGAGCCAGTTCGGCAGCAACGCGTTGTCAGGGTCGCGGAACATGCGGCCGACATTGGTCGCGTGCTCGCGCGACGAATAGAAGTCGGTATAGCCGGGGATCTCGACGGGCAGGTGCAGCGTGGCGCCGGCCTGCGGCACGAGGGCCTTGTCCCGCAGCGCGGCGTTGTCGCGCAGGGCGCCGTCGTCGCCCGACAGCAGCGCCGTCAGGCGGGCGCGGACGTCGGTCCACACCGGCTTGCCGAGCGCGATGAACCGGTTCAGGCCCGGCGCCGCGAAGGCGCCCTTCGCGGCGGCGGGCAGCAGGCCGGCGTCATCCAGCACGGTCAGGTCGGCGATGCGTTCGCCGATGGCGACGCCGACGCGCGGCGCCTGGCCGGCGACCGAGAAGATGCCGTACGGCAGGTTCTGCAGGGGGAAATGGGTCTGGCCGTCGTTGGCCGAGGCAATCCAGCTTTGCTTGGGGGCAGTCATGTGCGGGTCTCCGGATTCTTCGCGATACCTGGCGATGCGTGGGATGTGCTTAGCGCTTGTTCGGATTGAAATGCTTCTTCAGGCCTTCCCAGCAGGTGTAGTAGTGCTGCTGGAGCGAGGCCGATTGGGCGGCGTACGGGGTCGGGCGGATCACGCCCGGCGTCTCGAACATGAAGGCCATCGTGTCCGTGATGTGGTGCGGCGCGGAGGTGTCGGCCGCGCTCGCTTTCTCGAAGGTCTCCGCGTCGGGGCCGTGGCCGCTCATGCAGTTGTGCAGGCTGGCGCCGCCCGGGGCGAAGCCGTCGGCCTTGGCGTCGTACACGCCCGAGATCAGGCCCATGAACTCGCTGGCGATGTTGCGGTGGAACCAGGGCGGACGGAACGAGTCCTGCATCGCCAGCCAGCGCGGGCCGAAGATGACGAAGTCGATGGTGTCCACGCCCGGCGTGGCCGAGGGGCTTTGCAGCACGAGGAAGATCGAAGGGTCCGGATGATCGTAGCTGATCGAGCCGATGGTATTGAAGCGCCGCAGGTCGTACTTGTACGGCGCGTAGTTGCCGTGCCAGGCGACGGCGTCGAGCGGCGAATGGCCGATATCGGCGCGCCACAGGTTGCCCTGGAACTTCGCCACCAGCTCGAAATCCCCCTCGCGGTCTTCATAGGCGGCCAGCGGCGTGAGGAAGTCGCGCGGGTTGGCAAGGCCGTTGGAACCGATCACGCCCAGGTCGGGCAACTGGAACAGCGCGCCGTAGTTCTCGCAGATATAGCCGCGCGCCTCGCCGTCGAGGAGTTCCACGCGGAAGCGCACGCCGCGCGGGATCACCACGATCTCCTGCGGCTCGACCTCGATACGGCCCATCTCCGTGACGAACAGCATCCGGCCCTGCTGCGGGACGATCAGCATCTCGCCGTCGGCGTTGTAGAAGAAGCGGTCCTGCATCGACTGGTTGGCCAGGTACAGGTGGATACCGCAGCCGGTCATGGCGTCCGGGCCGCCGTTGCCGGCCATGGTCACGATGCCGTCGACGAAATCGGTCGGCGCGGCGGGCATGGCGGGCGGGCTCCAGCGCATCTGGTTGGGCGACGGCGGCACCTGGTCGAAGCGGCTCAGCCAGCGCGACTGTTCGATCAGGGAAAACGGCTTGTGCATGGCCGCCGGGCGGATGCGGTACAGCCACGAACGGCGGTTATGGGCACGCGGCGCGGTGAAGGCGGTGCCGGACAACTGCTCGGCGTACAGGCCGTACGGCGCGCGCTGCGGCGAGTTCTGGCCGACCGGCAGCGCGCCGGGCAGCGCCTCGGTGGCGAATTCGTTGGCGAAACCGGACTGGTATCGACCGGGCTCGATCCTGGCGGCGCGCGGGGGCGTGGTCGGCAAAAGGGCCATGGCGTTGTCTTCCTCCTGTGGGGGCGTCCTGGCGACACGGAATTTACGTATTCCGTAATCGATTCCACATATCGTAATCTGCAGCATGGGACGTGTCAAACCGTGCCGGGTATGTACCAGTCACGAAAAGCATAGGTCGGAGGGAAGGCGGACGAAGGCGCGCCGCGCCTGGGTGGCGGCGGGTCGACTTATGGAGGCGGAAGGGAAACAGCCGCCCTGAGGAGGCGGCTGGCGGAGAAGGTGGTGCCGGACGTTGACGCTGCGCCGCGCGCACTCGCACGCAGCGTCGTGGCCTTACATCGGCTTGTGGCCGTCGCCCGTGCCTGTGCTGAAGCTGCTGCCGGCTGACGAGGTCGGGGCCGTGCTGCCGACGCTGCTGGCGGCTCCCGGAGGGGCGCCAGCCATCGACGCCGCCGTCACGCCGCCGTTGCGGCTCGCAATGAAGGCGTTGACGTCGGTTGCAAGATGTTGCGGCGCCAGTACGACTTCCAGGCCGAGCGCTTCGCACGCGGCCAGGAAGGTCGACATGCGGGGATCAGCCTGCCCTGACTCGGCCCGCAAATACGCTTCGCGGGAGATGCCCGCCTTGCGGGCGACGTCTTCCTGCTTGAGCTTGCGCGCACGGCGCAACGCCCGCAGTTGCCGGAACGGTTCGCTGGCGCCTCGTGGCACGGCTGTACTGTTCATATCGGTCTCCAGTCACCAGTGAGAGAGAAAGTGCGCGGACGTGCATTCGAGTATAGATCACGCGCGGCGTTCCGTAGGTCATCCGGAAACACTTTGTGCAGATTTTTCGGCGCGCCTGCCAGGTCCGCGCGGCGCCTCCGGCATGAGCCGAATAGCGCACAAGTTGTAGGCAGGATGCGGAGCATACCCGACATACGTGGTGCCTGCTATCCGCCACATGGATGAGGCAGCGCCTGTCCCTCCCTGCTTGATGCCAGCCTGGGCGAACATTTAGAAACACTTTCTTGACAGACCGACCGGTCGTGCTAATTTGGAGGGATGCAAAAAGGCCAGCTCACCCGTCACGCCATCATCGAACAGGCACTCGGCGCCGCGGCGCGCGTCGGCTTCGAGAGCTTGTCGCTCTCCACGCTGGCGACGGATACCGGGATGTCGAAGAGCGGGCTCTACGCGCACTTCAAGTCGAAGGAGGCGCTGCAGCAGGCGGTGCTGGAGCGTGCCACCGAGAAGTTCTACGAGATCGTGATCCGCCCGGCCATGCGCGAGCGGCGCGGCATTCCCCGGCTCGGGGCGCTATTCGACGGCTACCTGGAATGGCTGGGCGGATCGGCCAACCAGGGGCGGTGCATCTTCATGGCGCTGAGCCAGGAGCTGCGCGACCGTCCCGGTCCCGTGCGCGACCAGCTGGTGGCGGCGCTGAAGGACTGGCACAGCACGATCGTGCGGGTAGTGCACGACGCGATGGAGGAAGGCGAGCTGCGCGCCGATATCGACGCGCACCAGTTCGCTTTCGACATGGTGGGCGTCGGCATGTCGTTCCAGCACGCGTTCGGCCTGCTGGGGCGGCAGGACGCGGAAGACATGGCGCGGCGGGGCTTTGCCGCGCTGGTGGAGGGTGCCAGCACGGAGCGCTCACACTGAGCGTTTTTTTCCAAATGGAATAGCACGACTGTTCGGTCTTTTCTGGCACGGAAATTGTAGGAGATGTGTAGGAGGCAGCGATGCAGGCAGTCACGTTCTCACCGGGGCAGCGCAACCCACAGCCCACCATGCCGGGCCGCTGGCAGCGGCTGCAATGGCAGGCCGGCAGCCTGGTTCTGCCGGGCACCACGGCGCGGGCGCTGGAGCGCCTGTGGTTCACGCCGCCGCATGCCCCGCTCGACGCGGCCTCGCGCCGCTTCCTCGACGCCGCGCGCGGAAGCTGGGCGCTGGTCACCGGCCACGGCGCCAGCCGGCGGGTGCGCGTGTACCGCTGGGGCAACCACGGCCCGCTGGTGCTCCTCGCCCACGGCTGGGGCGGACATGCCGGCCAGTGGCACGCCGTCGCCGACGCACTGCTGGCGGCAGGCTACCGCGTCGCCGCCTACGATGCCCTCTCGCACGGTGCCTCCGACGCCGGCGCGCGCGGTGCGGCACAGGGTTCGGTGGTCGAGATGTCGCACTCGCTGCTCGCGGCGGCATGGCACGTGGGACCGGTGCAAGCCGTGGTCGCCCATTCGATGGGCGGCCCGGCAACGGCGCTGGCGCTGCGAGAAGGGTTGCCGGTGCATGCCACGGTACTGGTCAGTTCGCCGGCCGACATGCCGGCCGCCTTCTCCAGCTTCGCCTGGCACCTTGGCGCGGGACCCGACCTCGTGGCACGCGTGCGCCGGAACAGCGAGCAATGGCTGGGACTGCCCTGGTCCGCGCTGAATGTGCCGGACGTCGGGCGCACGCGGCCTGTGCCGCGCACGCTGGTGATCCACGACCGTGACGACCGCGAAGTGCGCTGGGAGGATGGCGCGGCCATCGCGGGTGCGTGGCCGGGGGCCGAACTCGTGACGACAAGCGGGCTGGGCCATCGCCGCATCCTGCGCGACGAGGACGTCACCACCCGTATCGCCGACTTCCTCGACCGCGAAGTGGCGCCCGTGACGCGCGAAGCGGCTTACGCGCGCTGATCCGGCACAGCGCCACACAGCACCACGCTTTCCGCTGTATCAGCCTTGCAACCCCGGCGCACACCGTGCGCCGGCACCATCCCCTCCCCTGCCGCCAACCGGCTTGCCGCCGCCACTGGCGCGCGACTTGCGTGATCTTCCCCCTACCCCTGGACTCCGGGCGCGCCGCGCGCCTGTCGCGGCGTTACCTGCTCACCCCGCCGACAAGGCAATAGGAGACCGCCATGACCACGCGCTACCTCGTGCTCGCCAACTTCACCGACCAGGGCATCCGTACCGTCAAGGACACCACAAAACGCGCTGCCCTCGTCAGCGAAATGGGCAAGAGCGCCGGCGTGAACATGAAGAGCATCTTCTGGACGCTGGGCGGCTTCGATCTCGTGATCGAGGTCGAGGCGCCGGACGATGCGACCATGACCGCATGGGGCCTGACCGTGGGCGCCATGGGCAACGTCCGCACGCAAACCCTGCGCGCCTTCGACGCGAAGGAAATGGACGGCATCCTCGCCAAGATGAAGTAGCCGCCGCAGTCCTGGCTCCCTGCCCTGGCTCCCTGTCCCGGCCTACCGGTGCTGCCCGGCGAGGATCTGCCCGCCGCCGAAGCTTGACTGCTGCGGCGTGGCCCCGCCCAGCGTCATCCGCATCGCGCAGTACTTGAACTCCGGGATCTTGGCGTAGGGATCGAGCGCCGAGTTCGTCAGGCAGTTGATAGCCGCCTCGTAGTAGCAGAACGGCACGAACACCGCGCCGCGGGGCGTGCCGTCGTCAGCGCGGGCATAGAGCGTGACGGCGCCGCGGCGCGAGGTCAGCGTGACGAGGTCGCCGGGCTGGCCGCCGAGCAGGGCGAGGTCGAGCGGATGCACCAGTGCGACGGGGTCGGGCTCGAGGGCGTCGAGCACGCCGGCGCGGCGCGTCATGCTGCCGGTATGCCAGTGTTCGAGCTGGCGGCCGGTGATCAGCACCATCGGGTACTCGTCGTCGGGGCGCTCGTCGGCGAAGATCAGGTCGGCCGGCACCAGCCGCGCGCGGCCGGTCGGCGTGGGGAACTGGTCGATAAAGATCACCGGCTCGCCCGGGTCGCCTTCGTGCCGGCACGGATAGGTCACGCCGTGCTCGCGCTCCAGCCGGTCCCACGTGATGCCGGCAATGCTCGGCATAGCCTGGCGCATCTCGTCGAAGACATCGGCCGGGCTGCCGTAGTGCCAGTCGAGGCCGAGCTGGCACGCCATCTGCTGGATGATCCACAGGTCCTGGCGTGCCTCGCCCGGCGGCTGCAGCGCCTGGCGGCCCAGTTGCACGGCGCGGTCGGTGTTGGTGAAGGTGCCGGTCTTCTCGGGGAAGGCCGACGCCGGCAGCACCACGTCGGCAAGGTAGGCGGTCTCGGTCAGGAAGATGTCCTGCACCACGAGATGGTCGAGCGCGGCCAGCGCGTCGCGCGCATGCGAGGCGTCGGGGTCGGACATGGCCGGGTTCTCGCCCATGATGTACATGCCGTGGATGTCGCCGTGCAGGATGGCGTGCATGATCTCGACAACCGTGAGACCGGGCTGGCGGTCCAGCTTCGCACCCCATAGCGCCTCGAAGCGCGCGTTGGCATCCGGGTCGTCCACGCGGCGGTAGTCGGGGTAGCTCATCGGGATCAGGCCCGCATCGGATGCGCCCTGCACGTTGTTCTGCCCGCGCAGCGGATGCAGGCCGGTGCCGGGGCGGCCGATCTGGCCGGTGATCATCGACAGCGCGATCAGGCAGCGCGCATTATCGGTGCCGTGCACGTGCTGCGAGATGCCCATGCCCCACAGGATCATCGCCGTCTTCGCCCTCGCATACGCACGCGCCACCTCGCGGATGGTCGCGGCGGGAATGCCGCACACCGGCGCCATGCGCTCGGGACTGAAGCCGGCCACGTTGTCGTGCAGCGCCTTGTAGTTGAGCGTGCGCTCCTCGATGAACTTCTGGTCGACCAGCCCTTCCTCGACGATGGTGTACATCATCGCGTTGAGCAGCGCGACGTCGGTATCCGGATTGAACTGCAGGTTGCGCCACGCGTGGCGCGACAGGTCCGAGCGGCGCGGGTCGGCCACCACCAGCTTCGTCCCCCGCTTCGCCGCGTTCTTGATCCACGTGGCCGCCACCGGATGGTTGACGGTCGGATTGGCGCCGATGACGATCACGACCTCGGCGAGCCCTACGTCCATCACCGGGTTCGACACCGCGCCCGAGCCGATCCCCTCCAGCAGCGCCACCACCGACGACGCATGGCACAGCCGCGTGCAGTGGTCCACGTTGTTGCTGCCGAAGCCGGTGCGCACGAGCTTCTGGAACAGGTAGGCCTCCTCGTTGCTGCCCTTGGCCGAGCCGAAGCCAGCCAGCGCGCGCGGACCGTGGGTGTCGCGGATCTCGCGCAGCCTGCCGCCGGCCAGCGCGAGCGCCTCGTCCCAGGTAGCTTCGCGGAACACGTCCATCACGCGCTCGGGGTCCATCACGAAGTCGCCCGACTTGGGCACGCCCTCGCGCCGCACCAGCGGCACCGTGAGGCGGTGCGGGTGCTGCGCGTAGTCGAAACCGTAGCGGCCCTTCACGCACAGGCGCCGGTGGTTGGCGGGGCCGTCGCGGCCTTCGACGTAGAGGATGCGGTTGTCCTTGACGTTGTAGGTGAGCTGGCAGCCCACGCCACAGTAGGGGCAGACCGACTGCACCTGTTTGTCGGGCACGGCCAGCGCGGCGTCGCGTGCGGGCATCAGCGCGCCGGTCGGGCAGGCCTGCACGCATTCGCCGCAGGCCACGCAGGTGGACGCGCCCATCGGGTCGCCCATGTCGAACACGATGGTGGCGTGTTCGCCGCGCCCGGCCAGTCCGATCACGTCGTTCACCTGCTCGTCGCGGCAGGCGCGCACGCAGCGGGTGCACTGGATGCAGGCGTCGAGGTTGACGGCGATGGCCGGGTGCGACAGGTCCGCCGCCACGCGCTCGCGCGGCGCAAAGCGCGGCTTGCCGAGACCAAGGTATTCGGACCAGAAGTCCAGTTCGTTGCGGCGCGTGTAGGGCGTCTCGGGCATGTCGGACTGCAGCAGTTCCAGCACCATGCGCTGCGCGCGCAGCGAGCGTTCGCTGTCGGTCTGCACCGCCATCCCCTGCGCCGGATAGCGGCAGCACGACGGCGCCAGCACGCGCTCGCCCTGCACCTCCACCATGCAGGCGCGGCAGTTGCCGGCGGTGTCGAGGCCCTTCTTGTAGCAGAGGTGCGGGATCTTGATGCGTTCGCGCTGCGCCACCTGCAATAGCGTCTCGCCGGGGCGGGCGGTCACCTCGCGGCCGTTCAGGATGAAGGTGACGTCGGGCTGCGCCAACGCGTCGAACTGGGCACGGGTGTGGGCGTTCATGACAGCTCGTCCGGAAAGTAGCGGATCACGCAATCGACCGGGTTCGGCGCGGCCTGGCCGAGTCCGCAGATGGAGGCGTCGCGCATTACGGCGCTGAGGTCGGCCAGCGCGTCGAGGTCCCAGTGGGGCTGGCGGATCAGGTCGAGTGTCTTGGCGGTGCCGGTGCGGCACGGTGTGCACTGGCCGCAGGATTCGTGCTTGAAGAAGTGCATCAGGTTGCGCGCGGCGTCGACGGCGCGGTCGTGGTCGGACAGGATCACCACCGCCGCCGAGCCGATGAAGCAGCCGTGCGGCTGCAGCGTGTCGAAGTCGAGCGGGATGTCGCCCATCGACGCGGGCAGGATGCCGCCCGACGCGCCGCCCGGCAGGTAGGCGTAGAACTGGTGGCCATCGGCCATGCCGCCGCAGTATTCGTCGATCAGTTCGCGCACGGTGATGCCCGCAGGCGCCAGGTGCACGCCCGGCTGCTTCACGCGCCCCGAGACCGAGAACGACCGCAGGCCCTTGCGGCCGTGGCGGCCCTGTCCGGCAAACCAGTCGGCGCCCTTCTCCAGGATCTCGCGGACCCAATAGAGCGTTTCGAAATTATGTTCGAGCGTCGGGCGACCGAAGAGGCCGACCTGGGCGACGTAGGGCGGACGCAGCCGCGGCAGGCCGCGCTTGCCTTCGATCGACTCGATCATGGCGGACTCTTCGCCGCAGATGTACGCGCCCGCGCCCCGGCGCAACTGGATCTCCGGAAGGCCCGGCACGGGCGGGTCGGCCTGCAACGCGCGCAGCGCTTCCGTGAGCACGGCGCGGCAGCCGGCGTATTCGTCGCGCAGGTAGAGATAGATCGCCGCCACCTGCACCACGCTCGCGGCGATCAGCATACCTTCGAGAAACCGGTGCGGGTCGCGCTCCAGGTAGACGCGGTCCTTGAAGGTGCCGGGCTCGCCTTCGTCGATATTGACAGCCATCATGCGCGGCGCCGGCTCGGCCCGCACGATGCGCCACTTGCGCCCGGTCGGGAAGCCCGCGCCGCCGAGGCCGCGCAGGCCCGAGTGTTCGAGGGTGTCGATGATGGCGTCGGCGTCGCGCTCGCCGCGTTGCAGCGCGGCAAACAGCGCGTAGCCGCCGTCGGCACGATAGGCGTCGTAGGGAATGGCGGCCTGCCGGGTGTCCGATATCGCGCCAGCCTTTACGGTCATCTGGATGGCGTCAGCGGTAGCCATGTCGACCGGGTTCTGCCCCACCAGCGCGGCGGGCGCCCTCTCGCAGCGGCCGATGCAGGGGGCGGCCACCACGCGGACGTCGGCGGCGAGCAATGCGGGCAGGCGGTCGATCAGCTCGCGCGCGCCGGCCAGTTCGCAGGCGATGCCCTCGCAGATGCGAACCGTCAGCCGGGGCGGCGCGGCGATGTTGCCGTCGGCGTCTTCGCGCACGACATCGAAGTGGTGATAAAAGGTGGCGACCTCGTAGACCTCCGTCAGCGCAAGCCGAAGCTCGCTGGCGAGCGCGACGAGGTGCGGCAGCGCAAGCTGGCCGTAGCGGTCGTTGATGCAGTGCAGGTATTCGATCAGGAGGTCGCGGCGGCGCGGCATGTCGCCCAGCGCGGCGCGCACTTCGTCGAGCGCGGCGGGCTCCGGCTGGCGGCCCTTGGGCTGGCGGCGCTTGCGCTGGCGGGCGGGACCGATGGCTTCGAGCGGGACGGCGACCTCTTGCATGTGGGTCTCCAGCGTTGGTTGGGGGGAACCAGTCCACTGCGTCAAAGAAATCGCGTCCGGGCGGCCGTGCAACGACGCATGCGGTCTTGAGGCATGGTCGAGCAGGCGCGCATTTCGCATGATGCAGTGGACGTGCAACGACAAAACGGGAAGGCGACTTTTGAAGGTCGCTTCCCGGTTGCCGTTTTCGCTCTTTTTATTGTGCGCCGAAGCGCGCAGCCGGTGTGGCCGCGTGCCTCGGGATTTACCCCGCTTACAGCGTTCAGGCTTTCTTCAGTACTCGTTCTGGATACTTTAGGTCACATCCTCCGACACCGCCGTGCGGTAGCCCATCGGCGGCGCGGCCGAGGCGTTGGCAGGCACGTGCTTGCGGGCATGGGCATCGCGCATCGGCTTGAGGACGAAGATCGACAGCACGGCGGCCACACCGGCCATGCCGGCGGCGAGCATGAACACCGCATGCCAGCTGCCAGTGGCGGCGGTGATCACGCTGGAGAACGGCACCAGCAGCGCGGCCGTGCCCTTGGCGGTGTACAGCAGGCCGGCGTTGGTGGCGGCGAACTTCGGGCCGAAGGTGTCGCCACAGGTGGCCGGGAACAGGCTGTAGATCTCACCCCAGGCAAAGAACACCACGCCGGTCAGCACCACGAACGCAACCGGATTCTGGCCGTACTTCGACATCAGGACGATGCCGACGGCCTCGATCGCGAAGGCGATGAACATGGTGCGTTCGCGGCCGATCTGATCGGAGATCCAGCCGAAGAACGGACGGGTCAGCCCGTTTAGCACGCGGTCGATGGTCAGCGCGAAGGTCAGTGCCGGCAGCGTCAGGCCGAGCAGCGACACCGGGGTCTTCTCGAGGCCGAAGTCCTTGGCGATCGGGCCGAGCTGGGCAGTCGCCATCAGGCCACCGGCCGCCATCAGCACGAACATCAGGTACAGCACCCAGAACACCGGCGAGGACAGCACCTGCTTTGGCGTGGCGTTGTAGGTGGACGCGGCCACGGCGGCGGAAGCCGTGCTCTTCGCCTGGCTCAACAGCCGCGCCGACGGCGGATAGAGCGCGAGGCCGAGGAAGAAGACGATCAGGCCCTGCCCCAGACCGAACCACAGGAACGTGGCTTCGTAGCCCGAACTCTTGATCATGTTGGCGATGGGCACCACCGTCAGCGCGGAGCCCGCACCGAAGCCCGCCGCCGTGATGCCCGCCGCGAGCCCCCGCCGCGTGGGGAACCACTTCAGCGCGTTGCCGACGCAGGTGCCATACACCGCGCCCGCGCCGATGCCGCCGACGGCCGCCGCGAAATAGAGCATGGGCAGCGACGAGGCCATCGAGTTCAGCGCCCAGGCCACAGCGCACAGGAGGCCGCCGCCCACCACCACCGGACGCGGACCGTACTTGTCCACCAGATACCCCTCTACCGGCACGAGCCACGTCTCGGTCACCACGAAGATGGTGAACGCCACCTGGATCGCGGTACGGCCCCAGTGGTACTTGTCGTCGATCGGATTGACGAACAGCGTCCAGCCGTACTGCATGTTCGCGATCATCGCCATGCAGATGACCCCGAACACCAATTGCACCCACGGCGACGCAAAGCGCGACGTGGACTCCCTCTGCTGCAGTTCCATGATGTCTCCTTGAGCGGCGAGCCGCTTCTGGTGGAAAACGGGCGCCTTGAAGGCGCCTCTGCATACGCGAATACAACGCAAAACCGGGAACAGCTGAGCCGTTCTGATGCTATACGGTATGTGATATATCAACAGAGTCAAGCGCGGAAAATGCGGTGCTGCAGCAGTCAAATGACACGTCTTATAAATGTCTTAACGATATTGCATTGCAACTATTGAGGGCGCGGCATGAACTGACCCGGGCATCCTGCATTCCCGCCTTTTAAATCAAGGAGTTGTGCCATCCTCACGCATCAATTCGGGTAGCTCTTCGGGCATATCCGGCGAGGGTGTCCTACATGCTGCGGACATTCGGGTTTTGCCCTGCATCGGGAAAGTCCCTAGCGCATGCAGACATGCAAAGGCGGGGCTGGAGGTCGTGAATTGCTTGAAGCGTGAAGAAAATTCGAGGCGCAGGAAGCGTGCGGATCGATCGAGTCCGATCAGCCGATTGCCGAGGAGAAATGACGAGAGGGAGAGAGGAAGAGAAGCGGCCGTGATGCCAGGCGAGGCGTGCATGCGTTGCGTCATGCGTGCTGCTGGCGGCAGTGAATCTGGGGTGACAGGCTGGCTGTCAGGCTTCCGAGGCGTCGGCCGCTACGGCCCGGAGGCAAACTGGAAAACTGGGGTGGAACCTGGGCTGGATGCGTGCTGCGCCCTGTCAGCCGCCGCGCGGTGCGGGGCTGACGGGATCACGCGCCCGCATCAGGCGCGCGCCAGTTGCGGTGCCAGGGCAGGCGTGCTGGAGGCGCGCGTGCTGCGCGGACGTCCGACGCCCGTGTCCTGTTGCTCGGCACCCAGACCGGCGAACCGACCATGCTCCTGCGCAATGGCGAGCGCTTCCGCGGGGACGCGGGTCGCCAGGAGAATGGTCATGCGAACGCCAAGGCCGAGCAGGGCGACAGCAAGAAGGGAGAGAAGTGCGGCGGACATGATGGAAAACTCCGTTGGTTGCGATTAGGAGTTTCCATTATATGCTGCGTCGCACTATGTGTAAATATCCTGTATGTGATATATCAGTAGAGCGTTTGTTCTAGACAACACAAAGGCGTGACGAAGCGGGCACCTATCCCTGCCATATCTCACAACACTGGCATGGTGGGTGACGTTTCACGCGCATCGCGGTATTCCTGCACGCGCAGCGCGTCCCAGATGGCGGCGGCATTCGGCTTGAGCGACCGGCCGCGCCGCCGCACCAGCATGACGGTGGAACTGACCTGCGGACGCAGCGGCCGCATCACCGCATTGGCCGACAGCCCTGCCCCCATGGCACGCGACGGCACCACGCCGATGCCCAGCCCCAGCGCCACCATGCCGAAGACCGCGGCGAAATGGCCGAGCAGTTGCAGCGAGCCGGTGCGGACGCGGTGGTGGGTCAGCGCCTTCTCGACGGCGGGCTGCACGCCGCACTGCTGGTCGAGCGTGAGCACGGCCGAATCGGCGAGTTCGCCCCAGCTGATGGTGTCGTGCGTGGCGAGCGGATGGCGCGCGGGCAGCACCGCGTGGTAAGTGTCGACGCACAGCGGCTCGCAATAGAGGTCGTCGCCCGCCACGGGATCGGTCGCGAGGCCGAAATCGACTTCGCCATTGCGCACGCTCTGCAGCACGCCCTCCTGCGGACGGTCGCGCAACTGGATCGAGATGGCGGGCCACGCCTTGCGGCAACCGGCCAGCCACGCAGGCACCGACATCGACGTCAGCACCGGATCGGTGGCGATCTGCACCGTCCCCGCCGACGGCTTCGCGGCCACCTGGCTCTCGCGCAGCGTCTGCTCGACTTCGTCGATCAGGTGGCAGATGCGCTGCGACAGGCGCAGGCCGGCTTCGGTGAGTTCCACCTGCCGCGTGGTGCGATCGAAGAGACGCTGGTCGATTTCCTCTTCCAGCTCGCGCACGCTGCGGCTGATGGCGGACTGCGTCAGGCCAAGCTCGACTGCCGCGCGCGTGAAGCTCTTGTTGCGCGCGACAGCGGCGAAGGCCTTCAACTGCGGAAGCGAGATATTCATGTGGATAGCCCCTGGGCAAGAATTCCTGTGGGTAGGACTGCCGCGCTACCAAAAAACTCACCCCTCTCCGCGTGGAGAGGGGTTGCGAGAGAAGCCGTGGCGCCTCCCTGCCCTCCCCCGCAGGGGAGAGGGATTTCGCCGTGCTCAGTCGGTGTGGGGCGCGTAGTAGACGCCGTCGGATACCGGGGCACGGTTACCGGAAATCAGCTTCCGGCGCATCGGCTGCACGATCAGCTTGGCCGAGATACCCGCCGCGATCGTGACGACTGCCGCCACCATGAACACCGCATCCCAACCGCCACGCGCGGACAGGACCGACGCCAGCGGCACCAGCATCGCCGCCGTGCCCTTCGCCGTGTACAGCGTGCCCGCATTCGCCGCCGCGAACTTGCTGCCGAACGTGTCCGCGCACAGCGCCGGGAAGATCGAGAAAATCTCGCCCCAGAACAGGAACGTCAGCGCCGCGAACACCATGAAGCCGTACGGGTTGTGACCG
>Ga0160472_100357_pt1 | contig 41006 bp, 32 predicted proteins | sample HID1973M_E11MG_FD_108267 | JGI IMG/M metagenome (GOLD analysis project Ga0160472, IMG submission 108267) | Enriched mosquito-associated microbial communities from UW Madison campus, WI, USA - HID1973M_E11 MG | ecosystem: Host-associated > Arthropoda: Insects > Digestive system > Unclassified ... | reverse complement strand
CGCCGTGGGTCGACGGGTAGGTGATCATCAGCGCGGCGAGGTGTTCACGGTGCTCGATGGCCTTGGCGCGCAGGTCTTCGATGTCGACGTTGCCACGGGCGTCGCAGGCGGTGACGACTACGCGCATGCCAGCCATCTGCGCGGTGGCCGGGTTGGTGCCGTGGGCCGACGACGGGATCAGGCAGATGTCGCGACGGTCTTCGCCACGGCTCTGGTGGTAGGCACGGATCGCCAGCAGGCCGGCGTATTCACCTTGTGAACCGGCGTTCGGTTGCAGGGAGACCGAGTCATAACCGGTGGCGGCGCAGAGCATCGCTTCCAGTTCGTCGGTCAACTGCTGATAGCCGGCGCTTTGCTCGGCCGGGGCGAACGGGTGCAGGGCACCGAATTCAGCCCAGGTCACCGGGATCATTTCGCTGGCAGCATTGAGTTTCATGGTGCACGAACCCAGCGGGATCATGGTGCGGTCCAGGGCCAGGTCCTTGTCCGCCAGCTTGCGCAGGTAACGCATCAGCTCGGTTTCCGAGTGATAACGGTTGAACACCGGGTGGCTGAGGATCGGCGACTGACGCACCAGCGCGGCTGGCAGGGTAGCGGTGACCGAAGCGGCGAGGGCGGCGAAATCCGGCAGCGCCTTGGCGTCGGCGAAAATGGCCCACAGGGCTTCGATGTCGGACTGGGTAGTGGTTTCGTCCAGGGACAGACCCAGGCGCTCACCATCGACCACCCGCAAGTTGATCTGTTGGGCGCGAGCCTTGTCGTGCAGGGCGGCGGTGTTGGCGCCGGTGGCCAGGGTCAGGGTATCGAAGAAGTGTGCCTGTTCAACGCTCAGGCCCAGGGCGGTCAGGCCCTTGGCCAGGATCGCGGTCAGGTGATGCACGCGGTTGGCGATCTGGCTCAGGCCTTTCGGACCGTGATACACGGCGTACATGCTGGCGATGTTGGCCAGCAGTACTTGCGCGGTGCAGATGTTCGACGTGGCCTTCTCGCGACGGATGTGCTGCTCGCGGGTCTGCATCGCCAGGCGCAGGGCCGGCTTGCCGAAACGGTCCACGGAAACGCCGACCAGACGGCCCGGCATGTCGCGCTTGAACGCATCTTTGGTGGAGAAGTAGGCCGCGTGCGGGCCACCGAAGCCCAGCGGCACGCCAAAGCGTTGCGCGCTGCCGATGGAAACGTCGGCGCCGAATTCACCCGGCGGGGTCAGCAGGGTCAGGGCCAGCAGGTCCGCGGCCACGGCGACCAGCGCATTGGCGGCGTGGAAACGCTCGGTCAGTTCGCGGTAGTCGAACACGTCACCGTTGCTCGCCGGGTATTGCAGCAGGGCGCCGAAGAACGGCGTCACGTCGCTCAGTTCGCGCTCGTCACCGACGACCACGTCGATGCCCAGCGGCTCGGCACGGGTGCGCAGCACGTCGAGGGTTTGCGGGTGGCAATGCACGGAGGCGAAGAATTGGTGGCTGCCCTTGTTCTTGCTCAGGCGTTTGCAGAAGGTCATGGCTTCGGCAGCGGCGGTGGCTTCATCGAGCAGCGAGGCGTTGGCGATCGGCAGGCCGGTAAGGTCGCTGATCAGGGTCTGGAAGTTCAGCAGCGCTTCGAGACGGCCCTGGGAAATTTCTGGCTGGTACGGGGTGTAGGCGGTGTACCAGGCCGGGTTTTCCAGGAGGTTGCGCAGGATCGGTGACGGCGTGTGGGTGCCGTAGTAACCCTGGCCGATGTAGGTCTTGAACAGCTGGTTTTTAGTCGCGATGGACTTGATCAGGGCCAGGGCGTCCGCTTCGCTCAAGCCGTCTTCCAGGCCGAGCACGCTGGTGCCCTTGATGCTGTCGGGAATCACGCTGGCGCTCAGGGCTTCGAGGGAGTCGAAGCCGAGGCTATTGAGCATGGCTTGCTCGTCACCGGCGCGCGGACCGATGTGACGGGCGATGAATTCGTTTGCAGTGGTCAGATTCACTTGAGACATGTCAGTGCTCCTCAGGCTTCGGCTTGGGCTTTGATCAGGCGGTCGTAGGCGTCCTGATCCAGCAGTTGGGCGACCGCCGAGGCGTCGCTTGGCTGGAAGCGGAAGAACCAGCCTTCGCCCAGCGGATCTTCGTTGACCAGTTCAGGGCTGGCGTCCAGCGCCGGGTTCACTTCCAGCACTTCACCGTCCAGGGGCATGTATACGCCGCTGGCGGCCTTGACCGATTCAACGGTGGCGGCTTCGGCGCCTTTGTCGTAGGACTGCAGCTCAGGCAGTTGTACGAAAACCACGTCGCCGAGGGCGTTCTGGGCAAAGGCGGTGATGCCGACAGTAACGCTGCCGTCAGCTTCGGTGCGCAGCCATTCGTGATCTTCAGTAAAACGCAACTCGCTCATGGAAACTCCTAAGGGGCCAGACTCGTCTGGTGGACGCGGTTGAATGCTGGGGCAATGCCCTGGTTATGCAGGAGTACGTAGCAAGAACGCGGCCAATGTTGTTTTTATCGTTATTTATCAAGTGTTTATGCTGCTTTGATAAATGCGGAAACGCATTCTCTGTAGCGAATTCGATACGGCACATGTCGAGGAAAAAACGCGAGGTGGATCAAAGCCTTGCAGGGCGGGGATCCGGGAGAGGTGTAGCGATATCGTTCCGCTGTAGCGCTTTCAGTACAGGTGGAGGTCGGTTTTGGGGCACGGGCTACCCTTTCAACTCGAAAACCGACCCGTAGGAGCTGCCGAAGGCTGCGATCTTGTCGCAGACGGCACAAGGTCAAAGTCAAAAGATCGCAGCCTGCGGCAGCTCCTACGGGCTGCAAATTCAAGCCTTGTTGGGAATCCCGTACTTGCGCAACCGATGGGCAATCGCCGTGTGCGAAGTCTGCAGCCGGGTCGCCAATTGCCGGGTCGACGGATAGCTCACGTAGAGTTTCTCCAGCAGGGTCTTCTCGAATTCGTCCATGGCCTGTTCCAGGCTGTCGACCTCCTGATCATTCTGGCGGGCCACCGAGGTGCCGGCGATGTCGAGGTCGCCGATGTCGACCAGGCTGCTTTCGCAAATCGCCGCGGCGCGGAAAATCACGTTTTGCAGTTGCCGCACGTTGCCCGGCCAGCGGTTGCCCAGCAACGCCGGATAGGTCCCCGGCGCCAAGCGACAGATCGGCCGCTGGATCTGCGCGCAGGCCTGCTGCATGAAATAGCGCGCCAGCAGCAGAATGTCCTGTCCGCGTTCGCGCAGGGGCGGAACCTCGACGTTGAGCACGTTGAGGCGATAAAACAGGTCTTCGCGGAACAAACCTTCGCTGACCATTTTTTCCAGGTCGCGGTGGGTCGCACTGAGAATCCGCACGTTGACCTTCACCTCGCGATCGCCACCGACCCGGCGAAAGCTGCCGTCGTTGAGAAAACGCAGCAATTTGGCCTGAAGGTACGGCGACATCTCACCGATCTCATCGAGAAACACCGTGCCCTGGTTCGCCAGTTCCATCAGTCCCGGCTTGCCACCCCGTTGTGCGCCGGTGAAGGCGCCGGGGGCGTAGCCGAACAGTTCGCTTTCCGCGAGGTTTTCCGGCAGCGCCGCGCAGTTCAACGCGAGGAAGGGTGAACTGTGGCGGGCGCTGATGGCGTGGCAGGCGCGGGCCACCAGTTCCTTGCCGGTACCGGTTTCGCCCTGGATCAACAGCGGTGCGTCCAAGGCCGCCACACGCTGGGCGCGGGCCTTGAGGGTACGAATCACCGGGGACTCGCCGAGCAAGGCGTCGAATCCCTCGGCATGGTCATGGTGCAGCGCCGACAGGCGCTCACCAATGCGGTTCGGCTGATAGAGGGTCAGCAGGGCGCCGGCATCGGTGATTGGCGTGGCGTCCAGCAGCAGGGTCTGGCCATTGACGGTGATTTCCCGCAGCGGCAGGCGGAAACCGTGTTCGAGCAAGGCATCGAGCAAGGCCGGGTCGGCGAACAGTTCGCTGATGCTTTTGCCGGCCGGCTCGCGGCCATACAACGCAATCATCGCCGGGTTGGCCAGCAGCACCTTGCCGGCACTGTCCAGCGCCAGTACCGGGTCGGTCATGGCCGCCAGCAAGGCATCGAGTTGCAAGTGCCGGCGTTGGCCGGGAAGGATGTCGACCACGGTCACCGCTTGTACCCCGCGCACGCTGAACAGCGCATCACGCAACTCTTCGAGGACTTGCGGGCTCAAGGTCGGCGCGTCGATGTAGACGTTGGGCGGAACCATCTCCACCGCATCCAGATTGAGGTTGCGCCCACCGAGCAGGGCCAGGACTTCCTGGGTAATGCCGACGCGGTCGATGAAGCTGACGTGGATACGCATGGGGCGGTTTTGGTTCTGGCGTGCGAAGGGTGGCAATTATGCCTTGGTGCGGGGTGTAACCATAGATGTAGGAGCCGGCTTGCCGGCGAAGGCGGTTTTGTGCCCTGCGCCAGGCTTGAGGGACTCTTCGCCGGCAAGCCGGCTCCTACAGGGTGGTGGGTTATTCAAATTTCTCGAGGTCTACCGGGTCGCCCGATTTCATGTCCAGCTTCTCGCGAATGTCTTCGAAAACCATGTCGTAGTGTTTATGTGACGACGCAATGGCGATCTTGTCCTTGGGAATGCCGTACTTTTCGGCGATATTCGTCACATTGCTGGCGAAGTTATACGCCTCCGCCCTGGGCAGGAAAAACGGCTCACTGAATTCCTTGTCCTGGATGCTGCCGTGCAGGGTGAACTGGATGCCTCTTTCCCCTTGGGCATTGTTGCTGACTTCGTAGTCGAGGCACACGTTGTAGCTCACATCTTCCGCGTTCAATGCATGACGCTCGATGTGCAAGTGACCTGGCTCAAACATTGCCATAGACGTCTCTCCTAATGAGTGAGTAATACCCAATGTGGCTGTGCTGATTCGGGTGCCCACGGTGCCATGAACTATAGCTTTAATGTCTGGGAGCGAGCGGGCAGGCTATTTCTGTTTACCCTTCATGATGCTGACCTGGATCAGTGGTTTTATGCCAAGGAGCGTAGCTCGCACAAAATGAACGGTCTGTAATGCCAGTGTCAGAGGCCTCGGCAATATCGGCCACGCCTATTCGGCGTGCCGGTTGGCGTTAATCCATAATCGTTATTACGCTTCTTTCGTTGTTGGCGCCCTACAGGTGACGCCCTGGTGGCATTTGTCGCCCGGCAAACCGGAGACCGCATACATGTCGCAACCGACACAGAAGCTTCGCCTGAACGCACTGATCGCGCTGGTGGTGGGGTCGATGATCGGCGGCGGCATCTTTTCCCTGCCACAGAACATCGCCGCCCGCGCCGAGGTCGGGGCGATTCTGATCGGCTGGGCGATCACCGCGGTGGGCATGCTGAGCCTGGCCTTTGTCTTCCAGACCCTGGCCAATCGCAAGCCGGAACTGAACTCCGGCGTATACGCGTACGCCAAGGCCGGGTTTGGCGACTACATGGGCTTTTCGTCCGCCTGGGGCTACTGGATCAGCGCCTGGCTGGGCAACGTCGGTTACTTCATTTTGCTCTTCAGCACCCTGGGTTATTTTTTTCCTGTCTTTGGTGAAGGCAACACACCGATCGCCATCGCCTGTGCGTCGGTGTTGCTGTGGGCCGTGCATTTCGTGGTGCTGCGCGGGATCAAGGAGGCCGCCTTCATCAATCTGGTGACCACGGTGGCCAAGATCGTCCCGCTGATCATTTTTGTCGTCATCGCCGCCGTGGCGTTCAAGGCGGACATCTTCACCCTGGACATCTGGGGCCACGGTAACCCGCAGCTGGGCAGCGTGATGGACCAGGTTCGGCACATGATGCTGGTCACGGTATTCGTGTTTATCGGTATAGAAGGCGCCAGCGTGTACTCGGCCCGGGCAGAGAAGCGTTCGGACGTGGGCCGGGCGACAGTCATCGGTTTTCTCGGTGTGCTGGCGCTGCTGGTGCTGGTCAATGTGCTGTCGCTGGGGATCATGAGCCAGCCTGAACTGGCCAGGCTTTCCAATCCGTCGCTGGCGGCCGTGCTGGAACACATCGTTGGCCCCTGGGGTGCGCTGTTGATCAGCGTCGGCCTGGCGGTATCGCTGTTGGGCGCGCTGTTGTCCTGGGCGTTGCTGTGCGCCGAAATCCTCTTCGCCACGGCGAAAGGCAAGACCATGCCGGCCTTCCTGGCCCGGGAAAACGCTAATCACGTACCGGTCAATGCCTTGTGGATGACCAATCTTATGATCCAGTTGTTCCTGCTGATAACCCTGTTCTCCGCCGGCACCTACACCAGTCTGATTTACCTGGCCTCATCGATGATTCTGGTGCCGTACCTGTGGTCGGCGGCCTATGCGCTGTTGTTGTGCGCGCGGGGTGAAACCTACCAACAGGCACCCGTCGAGCGCACCAGGGATTTGCTCATCGCTGCCATTGCGCTGAGCTATGCCCTCTGGCTGCTGTACGCCGGTGGCCTGAAATACCTGCTGCTGTCGGCGTTACTGTACGCGCCTGGCGTGATCCTGTTTGCCAAGGCACGCCATGAGCAGGGCATGCCATTGTTCACGGTGATCGAGAAAGGCATTTTCACTGTTGTCATCAGTGGAGCGGGGTTGGCAGCGTATGGTTTGTACAGCGACTTGTTGAGTCTATGAACGGTTTGCAGGCTGTCAGGCCGCCATCGCTGGCAAGCCAGCTCCTACAGGTGACCGAGTTCTCCCTGCTGCCGGCTGCAACTGTAGGAGCGGGCTTGCCCGCGATGGCGGCAGCACATCCAGCATCAATGTGACTGCCCCCATACTTTTCTTCCGGTTAAACGCGGAACTGGTCCATCAACTTCATCTGGTGGGTCGTCAGGGAATTGAGCTGACTGCTGATCTGCGCCGACTCAGTGGCCTGTCCCGTCAGGGTTTCGGTCACGGTGCGGATCGCCGAGACGTTGCGGTTGACCTCTTCGGCCACGGCGCTTTGCTGCTCGGCGGCGCTGGCGATCTGCAGGTTCATGTCGCTGATCACGGTGACTGCGTCACTGATCTTGCTCAGGGCTTGCACCGCCTGCTGAATCTGCCCGGCATTGCTGTGGGCCTGGGTCTGGCTCGAATGCATGGTCGCGACCACACCGCGGGTAGCACTCTGGATGCGTTCGATCACCAGGCGGATTTCCTCCACTGAATCCTGGGTACGCCGGGCCAGGTTACGCACCTCGTCGGCGACCACGGCAAAACCACGACCGCTTTCACCGGCGCGGGCGGCCTCGATCGCCGCGTTGAGCGCCAGCAAGTTGGTCTGTTCGGCGATGCTGCGGATCACTTCCAGCACCGAGCCGATCTGCTCGCTGTTCACCGCCAGGGCTTCGACTTCGGTCACCGCCTTGCTGACTTCGTCGGCCAGTTGGTTGATGTCGCGGGTGCTGCGCTCGATGATCGACATGCCATCGCGGGCCGACTGGTCGGCACCCTTGGCGGCATTTGCGGCGTTGGACGCGCTGTTGGCAACGTCGTGGGCGGTTGCGCTCATCTCGTTGGACGCGGTCGCGACCTGGTCGATTTCGCGGAACTGCACCTGCATGCCTTCGCTGGTCTGGCGGGCGATTTCCGAGGATTGATCGGCGGTGCCGCGGGCGTCGGTGATGCTTTGCTTGATCTGGGCGATGGTCGGTTGCAGCTTGTCGAGGAAGCGGTTGAACCAGCTGACCAGTTCGCCCAGCTCGTCTTTCTTGCTGTAGTGCAGGCGCTGGGTCAGGTCGCCGTCGCCGCTGGCGATCGCCTTGAGCATGCTCGCCACGCTGTTGATCGGCCGGGTGACACCCGACGCGGTCAGCCAGATCAGCAGCAAACCAACCAGGCCCGCGGCAATGGCCACCGAGAGGGTGGTGAGGGTGCCGGTTTGCTGGTTGTCGTCGAGCACCGCTTGCAGTTTCACCGAATCAGCCAGCAGCACCTGCTTGGGCAAATCGATCACCACGGCCCAGGCCTTGGCATCGGGAATCGGGCTGACCGGGTAGACGGCGCGGATCAGGTCGCCCTGTTGCAGAATCTTCGGCGCGCCAGTGGCCAGCGACTGCAGGATGTCCTGGCCTTGAGCGCCAAGGGTGTCGCCGATGCTCTTGCCGACTTTGCCGGCGTCGACGCTATAAGCCGCCAACACGCCAGTGCCGGAAACAATCAGCATGTGCCCGGCGTTGTTGAACAGTTCACGCTGGGAGTCGATGGCGGCGGCTTGCAGGGCATTCAGGGCGATGTCGATGCCGACCACGCCGATGGTCTTGCCGTCCACCAGCAGCGGCACGGAAATGGTGGTCATCAACATTTCCTTGTCGCCGACGGTATCGGCGTACGGGTCGAGCAGGCAGGTGCGGCGACTGTCCCGAGGGCAGGTGTACCAGACGTTGTACGGAGTGCCGCTGAGGTTGAGGGTGGTCTTGGTCATGTCCTCTTCGACCATGATCGTATTCAGCGCAGTACCGCCGGCGCGGCTCCAGTAAGTCGCGAAGCGCCCGGCTTCGTTGGACTGGCGCGGCGCATCATTGACGAACTCGCTGTCCTTGCCATCCAGCCCGTTGGGCTCGAACGCCAGCCAGATCCCCAGCACCTTGCCGTTGCGCTCGAAAGCGGTTTTCAGGCTCTGGTTCAGCTCTTCACGCAGCACCCCAGGCTCAATGGCGCGTTTGGCCGCCATGTTGCGCATGTCCTGGATCTGGTCGGCCAGCGCCGTGACCACGGTCAGGCTTTCACCAAAGGTCTTCTGCACCCGCACGGCTTGCTCGGCGGCCTTGGCCTGGAGCAGGTCCTGCACGCTGGCGGTGAGCATGCGGCTGCTGGATTCGCTGACCAGATCATCGTTCTGATTGGTCTGGTAGATATTCATGCCCACGATCAATGCGACAACACCCAGCAGGCACAGGCCGGACAGCAGGACGATTTTCAGGCGGATGGACAGTGAGTCGAACATAGAGCGAACTCGCGAATGGATGAAGGGGCGGCTGTGAGCCTGGCGGCTCGACCGCTAAATCCATTTAGCGCCATTCAATTCACATCGGCGCGGCAGCAAGATTACATGAGGGGCAAACCGACGAACGGTAGTGGTTGACCGTTTGCGCGGAAAATTGTGCTGAAAATGCAGGTAAAAACGAGAAAAGTTGCGGGTGATTTCAGGGGGGCAGCGGGACGGATTCCGGGCGCGACCAGATCCACAGATTACCCAGGCCCATGCCGGCGATGGTCAGGTAGACCGGCCAGCCAGGGTCGAGCATCAGCAGCATCAGGCTGGCGCAGAGCAGCATGCTGACGGTGGCACTGACCTTGGCCTTGCGCCCGATGATCCTGCCGTTGCGCCAGTTGTGCAGGATCGGTCCGAACAGCCGGTGGTTTTCCAGCCAGGCGCTCAAGCGCGGTGAGCTTCGGGTCGCGGCCCAGGCGGCGAGCAGGATGAACTCGGTGGTGGGCAGGCCGGGGATGACGATGGCAATCAGGCCGATGCCGAGGCTGACATAGGCGAGCAGGCCGAAGAGCAGGCGGGAGAGTTTTGAAGAGGCGGGCATGGGCTCGGAGCGAAGGCTGGGTCGGGAGTTTGCAGCTGGCGGGATCCTTGTGGGAGCGGGCTTGCCCGCGATAGCGATTCAAGATCCGGCAATTGCGTTGGATGCGAAGCCGCTATCGCGGGCAAGCCCGCTCCCACAGGGACCGAGACGTATCAGGCCGGTTCGGCAGCTGTCGAGTAAGCCTGTTCCAGCAACACGGTAAAGCGGTTGAACGCAGCGATGGCGCCTTTGTCCAGCTGCGCTTCCTGCTCGGCGCTGAGGTCCAGCTCATCGAGGGTCTTCACGAAGTTTTTCCAGCCCTGCGCACGACCACCTTCAGGTCCGCCCAGGTGACGGGCGCCGAAGGTTTCGCTCAGGCCCAGGCCCACGGCACGCTTGATCAGGAACGCAGCGCCCAGTTTCGAACCTTCCGACACGAACAGCCAACCCAAGGCTTCGGCCTGGGTCGGGTTCTGCACGGCACCGGCAACAGGCGCTGGCACTTCAGTGTCCAGATCCGCCAGGTCGGCCTTGGCCGCATCGGCGCGGCAACGGGCCGGCAGGTCCGGGACGATGGCGGTCAGCCCGGCATCGTTGTACAGCGACACCAGTTCCGACTGGAACAGGTACTGCGCCACCACGAAACGGGCGAAGTTGGCCTGGGTTTCAAAGGGCGCATGCGCCTTGACCAGCGCGTCGAGTTTGCTGTGCGGTTCGTGGGTAATCTGATTCAGGCGTTGCGAACGCAGGTCCGGGCGTTGAAGCGTGGTCATGGCAAATCCTTTAGAAAAAGAAGCGTCTGGTAACGAGACGTATGAGAAGACGCGGGACAGTAAAAAATCCTCACTGCGCGACCTGGATAACGTCGCGCAGTGAGGTGGTCCGGGTCAGATATCCCAGATCAGGTTGATGGCGAAGTTGCGCCCCGGCTGGGTCAGGCGATCGAGGTTGGCCGGTTGCGTCACCGCCGCCTCGCCGACGCTGTCGTAGCCGCGCACGTCATCCCACAGCCAGTACTTCTTGTCGGTCAGGTTGTAGACGCCGCCGCTGACGGTCACGTCGTCGGTCACCTTGTAGAACGCGCTCAGGTCGAGAATGCCGAAGCCTGGGGTCTTGAACTGGGTGCTGGTGCCGTCGGGCGACTTGAAGGTGGAGCTGTCGACGCGGTCCTGCTTCTTGACCAGGGTCCAGCTGAGCAGGCCACCGTAGTCGGCCTGGTCGTAACCGAGGCCGAACACGCCGGTCATCGGGTTGACGCTGTTGAGCGGCTCGCCGTTGTCGTTGTTGCGACCGTAGGCGTACGCCACCGAACCCTGGGTGTACAGGCCTTGCGGTGCACCAAAGGCGTCGAGGTTCAGGCGTCCCTTGATTTCCGCGCCCTTGACCGTGGCGTGCTTGATGTTATTGCTCTGGAAGGTCAGCTCGTTGTAACCCGGGCTGATGGCGTCTTCGTTAATGAAGTCGCGGTACTTGTTGTAGAACACCGCCACGTCAAAGGAGCCTTGCTCGAAGTTGCCGCGCAAGCCGGTTTCATAGCTTTTGCTTTTTTCCGGCTCCAGGTTCGGGTTCGGTTCAACGCGGTAGCCGGTGACGGTATTTTCGTAGCGACCGTAGAGCGCTTTCGCCGACGGGGTGCGGAAGCCTTCGGAGTATTGGCCGTACCAGGTGTAGTTGTCGGTCAGGGCGTAGGTCAGGCCGAACTTGGGCGAGACTTTGTGCCAGGTCTTGTTCTCGTTATTGAAGGTGCCACGACCGTCGGGGGACACGGTGTTGAGAAACTCCTGGGTGACATGCGGCTTGAGTTCGGTGTAGTCGTAGCGCAGGCCGGGCAGGAAGGTCCACTGGTTCCAGCTGATCTCGTCCTGGGCAAACAGGCTGTAGGTGTTGATGGTCGGATCAGGGAAGTCGGTGGCCTTCTTCAGCACATCGCCCGGGCTGATCGCGCCGGCGGCCGTGCAACCCCGACCGGCCTGCAGGCAGATACCATTGCCGCTGCGCGAACCGCTGACTTTCTGCTGCTTGAGGGTGGTGCCGTAGGTCAGCAGGTGCTCGGTGTCAGCGATGCTGAAGCCTTTATCCAGCTGCAAGTCGAAGACCCACTGCTTCTCTTCGTAAACAGTGTCGCGGGTACGCAGTACTTTGCGGGTGATCGGGAAGTAGATTTCCTCGGTGCTCTGGTCGGTCTTGGCGATCTGGTGGTTCAGGGTCCACTTGACGTTGTCGACCAGCAGGCTGTCCAGGGCAAAGCGATGTTCCAGGCCAAAGCGCTCGCGGGTCGTGGTGTCGTTACCGGTGCGGGACTGGTACATGCCACCCGGCAGAACACTGGAAGGAATCGTCGGTTCACCGGCGTTGTACGGGCCCCCGTAGGCGCTTTTTATATCGGCGTCGGTGTCGTCCTTGTACTTCTCGTAGGTCAGGCCCAGGCGTGCGTCGTCCTTGTAGTCCCAGCCGAGTTTCGCCAGCACGTTGGTGGTGCGTACGTCTTCCGGGTTGGCGGCGGTGCGCGCAAGGCCGGTGCCGTTGTTGCTGCCGTAGGATTCGGTTTCGTGACCATCACGCTGACTGAAATGCAGCAAACCGTCGAACTGATCGGCGCGACCGGCGACGGTGGCGGACTTCAACCAGCTCTCATCGGCGGAGCTGTAACCGGACTTCAGGCGTGCACCGACATCCTGGCCAGGTTTGATGATGTCATCCGGATCAAGGGTGAAGTAGCTGACCGCACCACCGATGGCGTTGCTGCCATACAGCACCGACGCCGGGCCGCGGAGGATTTCCACGCGCTTGATGATTTCCGGGTCAACGTAATTGCGCTGGGTCTTGGCGTACGGGCCGTTGAAGAAACCATCGGGAACTTCGACGCCGTCGACCTGGGTCAGGATGCGATTGCCGTCGATGCCGCGGATGTTGTAGCCGCTGATGCCGCCACGGGTCCCGGTACCGCCCACCGAAACGCCCGGTTCATAGCGCACCAGGTCCTTGATGGTGTTGACGTTATTGCGGTCCATCTCTTCGCGGGTGTGTACGGTCACGGTGCTGGGCACGCTGTCCACCGACTGCGCCTGGCGGGTGGCACTGATCGTCACCTGTTGCAGGTTCAGCGTGCTGCTGCCACTGCGCCGCTCCAGAACAATGTTGTTATTACCCAGCTTGCGATAGCTCAGGTTGGTCCCCACCAACAGGCGCTCCAGGGCTTTGTCCGGCGTCAGCGAGCCGCGCACGCCCGGCGAGGCCACACCTTGCGCCAGTTCCGCCGGAAAACCGACCTGCCAGCCGGTCACGCTGGTAAAGGCATTGAGTGCCGATACCAGCGGCTGCTGAGGAATGACGAACGAATAGTCGCCCATCTTGCGGGCCGACGGCTCGGTGGCGGTCGCGGCCATCAAGGGCGCGCTGCCGGCCATCAGGATGGCGGCGGTGAGCAGCGAGAGCACGCGGGAAGGTGAGTTGGCTTGGCGGGTGAGGCGAGAGGACATCGATAGCGCTCCGTGTCGCACGAATCTTTATAGGTGCAGATTGGCATCATGGGATGCGAATCAATTGCATTGGCTATAACGAGACGTACCGGCTTTGCCTATCGAGTAAAAATAATTCTCATTCAGTTCAGGATGACCAGCGCCGGGAATTCCTGCAGCCGTGCCGAGGTGATGTGGGCCAGGGAGCGGACCACGTCCAGCGGTTGATCGAGGCGATAGTTGCCAGTCACGGCGACCTCGGCCAACTGTTCGTTGTTGTTGATGATCCAGCCCGGGTAGTAGCGACGCAGTTCGGCCAGCACCTGGTTCAGCGGGCAGTTCTCGAACACCAGGCGACCCTGGACCCACGCCAGGTCAGTGGCGGCATCGAGCTTGGCCGGGCGGTCAAAGCCTTTGGGGCCGATGCGGATGCTTTCCCCGGCAGTCAGGCGAACCCGCGCGTCGTCGGCCGTGGCGCGCAGGTCGACATTCCCGCGCTGTACCTGAACCTGCGCTACGCCGTCGAGGTAACGCACGGCAAACGTCGTATCGAGGACGATCGCCCGGACCGGGCCGGCGTCGATTTCCAATGGCTGGCCGCGATTGGCCTGGACTTCGAAAAATGCTTCGCCCTGATACAGGCGGGCCACCCGCTGTCGATCATCGATGGTGCTGGAAAACGCCGAGTCGGTGTTGAGCAGGACCTTAGAACCGTCCTCCAGTTGCAGGCGCTGGCGCTCGCCGACCACCGTCAGGTGATCGGCCTGCAGGCGCATCGGCAGGTTGCTGAAACTGAACAGGCCGAGGATCAGCACCACCGCGGTGGCGAGGGGTTTCCAGTACGGGCGCAGACGGTTGAGGAATGTGATCTTCGCCGGTCGCGCGGCGAGGTTTTGCGCACATTGCGCAATTTGCGGGCCATCCCACAGCGCCTGAGCCTTGGCAAACGCCTGGGCATTGAGCGGGTCGGCGTCGAGCCAGGCATGGAACTGGCGAGTCTGCTCCTCATCGGGACAGCCGAGCACGATGAGCCAGTCCAGTGCCTGGTCCATCGCAGTCGCGGGGTCCGGCGCCGGGGAGGGCGCAGGGGAGCGGTGATCGTCCATCACGGTGTTTCCTCGGCAGTGTCTGTGCACGGCTGTTTTTGTAGTGAAGCGTGGAATGTGACCAAGGGTAACAAAGCCCGAGGTCCGGCGCAGTCCATCCGGTCAGTTGGCGAACAGCCTCATTCGCCGTTCAAACGGTCGGCCACGCCGATGCAGATCGACATGATCAGTTTCAGTTCTTTTTGCACGGTGCTGAGCGACACGCTCAGTTCATTGGCGATCTGCTGATAGCTGTGCCCGTGCAAGCGATTGAGGATGAAAATCCGCTGCTGGCGCGCGCTCAGTTCACCGAGCCGGACGTTCAGGCGCTCGAGTAGCTGTTCGGCATGGGCGGCGTCCTCGGCGCTGCTGGCGGGGGCGGCGACGCTGTGCATCACCTCCTGCGGAACGTCGTCGACCATGGTGCGCGAATGGATCTTGCGCGCCCGCAGGTGATCGAGCGCCAGGTTGCGCGCGGTCTGGAACACGAAGGGTTCGAGATGATCGATGGCCCGCTCACCCAGCGCCCGCGTGACACGCAGGTAGGTTTCCTGCAGCAGGTCCTCGGCGGTGCTGTGGTTGTTGACCATTCGTTCCAGGGTGCGCAGCAGGGACGTGCGTTGGGCGAGGAAAACGTGGTTGAAGCGCGCTTGACTCACGGGAGGACCTGATCCATTTCTAGCGAATGATAATGCTTATCATCCAGCGAGGTGGTCAAGTATTGATTTGTAAAGAATATAAAGCTTCAAGCAATCCACCGTTACACGGTCACGTAGGAGCTGCCGCAGGCTGCGATCTTTTGATCTTGATCGTTGGCGGGCTCGAAACTGCCAAAATATTGCAGCCTTCGGCAGCTCCTACGGTGATGGCATACACCCGTTGTGCCATGCGTTATTGCGCGTTACACAACGCCAGGCAGTTATCGAGCATGCGGTTGGAGAAGCCCCACTCGTTGTCATACCAGGCCAGTACCTTGAGCAGCTTGCCGCTGGACTTGGTGTGGTTGGCGTCGAAGATTGACGACAGCGGGTTGTGATTGAAGTCGCTGGAAACCAGGGGCAAGGTGTTGTAACCGAGAATCTTCGAGTGCTGGCTGGCTTCTTTCATCAGCGCGTTCACTTCATCGGCCGACGATTCGCGCTTGAGCTGCACGGTCAGGTCCACCAGCGACACATTGATCACCGGCACCCGCACCGCCATGCCGGTCAACTTGCCGGCCAGTTCCGGCAATACAAGGCCGACCGCCTCGGCGGCGCCGGTCTTGCTCGGGATCATGTTCTGCGTGGCCGAACGGGCGCGGTACGGATCGCTGTGATACACGTCGGTCAGGTTCTGATCGTTGGTGTAGGCGTGGATCGTGGTCATCAGGCCGCTTTCGATGCCCAGTTCGCGGTGCAGCACCTGGACCACCGGGGCCAGGCAGTTGGTAGTGCATGAAGCGTTGGAGATGATCTGGTGCGACTGGCGCAGAATGTCGTGGTTCACCCCATAAACGACGGTGGCATCGGCGCCCTTGGCCGGTGCCGAGATGATCACTTTGCGCGCGCCGGCCGTCAGATGCGCGGCGGCCTTGTCGCGGTCGGTAAACAAACCGGTGCATTCGAACACCACATCAATCTTCTCCGCCGCCCAGGGCAAGTCTGCCGGATTGCGGATGGCGCTGACGGCAATGCGGTCGCCGTTAACCGTCAGGCTTTCCTTGTCGTGCTGAACATCGGCAGCGAACATGCCGTGAACAGTGTCAAACTTCAGCAGATGAGCGTTGATCGCGCTGTCACCCAAATCGTTGATGGCAACGACCTGCAAGTCCTGCCGATAGCCCTGGGTATAGAGTGCGCGCAGGACGTTGCGGCCGATGCGGCCAAAACCATTGATTGCGATTCGAAGAGTCATTGATCAGCGCTGCCGTCGTTTTGTTGTTGGAATTACAAGATTATTCGCAAAAAAATAGAAAACAAGCGTTTTTGATGGCAATATTTTGTTCAATCTACAACGAGTGACCTGATTCAACTGGTCCGATCGATCAAAAAGCCGTTGGTCATTCCATCGACACCCGGCTTAGATCAGCATAGACAATCAGGTCGCCACATCCGTTAGCCTGGAGTTCTACACATGCATCCCCGCGTCCTTGAAGTCACCGAACGGCTTATTGCCCGCAGCCGTGCTACGCGTGAGGCGTACCTTGCAATGATTCGCGGCGCGGCCAGCGACGGCCCGATGCGTGGCAAGCTGCAATGCGCCAACTTCGCCCATGGCGTAGCCGGCTGCGGCAGCGACGACAAGCACAGCTTGCGGATGATGAATGCGGCCAACATCGCAATTGTTTCGTCTTATAACGACATGCTCTCGGCGCACCAGCCCTATGAAGTCTTTCCTGAACTGATCAAAAAGGCCCTGCGCGAGATCGGCTCGGTCGGTCAGTTTGCCGGCGGCACCCCGGCCATGTGCGATGGCGTGACCCAGGGCGAGCCGGGCATGGAACTGAGCCTGCCGAGCCGTGAAGTGATCGCGCTGTCCACTGCCGTGGCCTTGTCCCACAACATGTTCGATGGCGCGCTGATGCTCGGCATCTGCGACAAGATCGTCCCGGGCCTGATGATGGGCGCGCTGCGCTTCGGTCACCTGCCGATGATTTTCGTGCCGGGCGGACCGATGGTCTCGGGCATTTCCAACAAGCAGAAAGCCGATGTGCGCCAGCGTTATGCCGAAGGCAAGGCCACGCGCGAAGAGCTGCTGGAATCGGAGATGAACTCCTACCACAGCCCGGGCACCTGCACGTTCTACGGCACCGCCAACACCAACCAGTTGCTGATGGAAGTCATGGGCCTGCACTTGCCAGGCGCTTCCTTCGTCAACCCGAACACGCCGTTGCGCGAAGCCCTGACCCGCGAAGCCGCCCATCAGGTCACGCGCCTGACCAAGCAGAATGGCCACTTCATGCCGATCGGCGAGATCGTCGACGAACGTTCGCTGGTCAACTCGATTGTTGCGCTGCACGCCACCGGTGGCTCGACCAACCACACCCTGCACATGCCGGCGATTGCCATGGCGGCGGGCATTCAGCTGACCTGGCAGGACATGGCCGACCTCTCCGAAGTCGTGCCGACCCTCAGCCATGTCTACCCGAACGGCAAGGCCGACATCAACCACTTCCAGGCGGCGGGCGGCATGTCGTTCCTGATTCGTGAACTGCTGGAAGCCGGCTTGCTCCACGAAAACGTCAACACCGTCATGGGCCATGGCCTGAGCCGCTACACCCAGGAGCCGTTCCTCGATAACGGCGAGCTGGTCTGGCGCGAAGGCATCACCGACAGCCTCGACGAAAGCATCCTGCGTCCGGTGGCCCGTGCGTTCTCGCCCGAGGGCGGCCTGCGAGTGATGGAAGGCAATCTCGGTCGCGGTGTGATGAAGGTCTCCGCCGTGGCCCTGGAAAATCAGATCGTCGAAGCGCCGGCCATGGTGTTCCAGGATCAGCAAGACCTTGCCGACGCGTTCAAGGCCGGTTTGCTGGAGAAGGATTTCGTCGCGGTGATGCGCTTCCAGGGCCCGCGCTCCAACGGCATGCCCGAGCTGCACAAGATGACACCGTTCCTCGGCGTGCTGCAGGATCGCGGCTTCAAAGTGGCACTGGTGACCGACGGGCGCATGTCCGGCGCGTCGGGGAAAATCCCGGCGGCGATTCACGTCAGCCCCGAAGCGCATGTCGGTGGTGCTTTGGCGCGGGTGCAAGAGGGCGATATCATCCGCGTCGATGGCGTCACTGGCACCCTGGAACTCAAGGTCGACGCCGCAGAATTCGCAGCGCGCACACCGGCCAAAGGCCTGTTGGCCAACAACATCGGCACCGGTCGCGAGCTGTTCGGTTTCATGCGCATGGCCTTCAGCTCGGCGGAGCAGGGGGCCAGCGCCTTCACTTCTGCCCTGGAGACGCTTAATTGAAACTGGCTTTGGTCGGTGACATCGGTGGTACCAACGCGCGTTTCGCGTTGTGGAAAAACCAGCAGCTGGAATCGGTCCGGGTGCTGGCAACGGCCGATTTTCCCAGCCCGGAACAGGCGATCAGCCTCTACCTGAACGACCTCGGGCTGGCACCGGGTGCGATCGGTTCGGTGTGCCTGTCGGTGGCGGGGCCAGTGAGCGGTGATGAATTCAAGTTCACCAACAATCATTGGCGCCTGAGCCGCAAGGGTTTTTGCCAGGCCTTGCAGGTCGAGCAGTTGCTGCTGGTCAACGACTTCTCGGCCATGGCCCTGGGCATGACCCGCTTGCAGCCCGGCGAATTCCGCGTGGTCTGCGAAGGCACCCCGGAGCCGTTGCGCCCGGCGGTGGTGATCGGCCCGGGCACCGGCTTGGGCGTCGGCACCTTGCTGGATCTGGGTGGCAGTCGCTTTGCCGCGCTGCCGGGGGAGGGCGGCCACGTCGACCTGCCCCTGAGCAGCCCGCGGGAAACCCAGTTGTGGCAGCACATTTCCAACGAAATCGGCCATGTCAGCGCCGAAACCGCGCTGAGCGGTGGCGGCCTGCCGCGGGTCTACCGGGCGATCTGTGCGGTGGACGGGCACACGCCGGTACTCGACACGCCGGAAGCCATCACCGCGGCCGGCCTGGCGGGTGACCCGATCGCCGTGGAAGTGCTTGAGCAATTCTGCTGCTGGCTCGGTCGCGTGGCCGGCAACAACGTGCTGACCACCGGTGCGCGCGGTGGCGTGTACATCGTGGGCGGCGTGATTCCCCGGTTTGCCGACTTCTTCCTGCAGAGCGGCTTTGCCCGCTGCTTTGCCGACAAGGGCTGCATGAGCGATTACTTCAAGGGGATTCCGGTGTGGCTGGTGACGGCGCCGTATTCGGGTCTGGTTGGGGCGGGGGTCGCGCTCGAACAGGCTTGAGACCGAGTCGCCTGCATCGCTGGCAAGCCAGCTCCCACAGGTTCAGCAACATTTTCAGAATGTGCATATATCCCTGTAGGAGCTGGCAAGCCAGCTCCCACAGATTCAGCAACATTTTCAGAATGTGCATATATCCCTGTAGGAGCTGGCTTGCCAGCGAAGAGGCCCGAACAGACAACAAATTTCCAAAGTTCATCAGGCATAATCCGCCCAATTCCAAAATCAAGGATGCCGCCCCGTGAGCTCAGTCAACAAGTCGATATTGTTGGTCGATGACGACCAGGAAATACGCGAGTTGCTGGACGCCTACCTGACCCGCGCCGGGTTCCAGGTGCGTACCACGCCCGATGGCGCGGGATTTCGCCAGGCGCTGAACGATGCACCTGCCGACCTGGTGATCCTTGATGTGATGCTGCCGGACGAAGATGGCTTCAGCCTGTGTCGCTGGGTTCGTCAGCACCCGCGTCAGGCGCAGGTGCCGATCATCATGCTCACTGCCAGTTCCGACGAGGCCGATCGCGTCATCGGTCTGGAGCTGGGCGCCGACGATTACCTGGGCAAACCCTTCAGCCCGCGGGAGCTGCAGGCGCGGATCAAGGCCTTGCTGCGTCGCGCGCAGTTCGGCCAGGAACGTAATGGCGGTGAAGTGCTGGCCTTCGATGACTGGCGTCTGGACATCGTCAGCCACCGGCTGTTCCACGCCGATGGCGAAGAGGTGATCCTTTCCGGTGCCGATTTCGCCCTGTTGAAATTGTTCCTCGACCATCCCCAGCAAATCCTCGACCGCGACACCATCGGCAACGCCACCCGCGGCCGTGAGCTGATGCCGCTGGACCGCATCGTCGACATGGCGGTCAGCCGTTTGCGTCAGCGTCTGCGCGACACCGAAAAACCCCCGCGGCTGATCCGCACCGTGCGCGGCAGTGGCTATCAGTTGGCCGCCAATGTGGTCGCCAGCAATGGCCACTGATTTTTTCCGCACCCTCGCGGCCAGGGTGCCGATGCCGCGCTCGCTGCTGGGGCGCATGTTGCTGTTGACCCTGCTCGCGGTGTTGTTTGCCCAGACCCTGTCGAGCGTGATCTGGGTCTCGCAACTGCGCGCCACCCAACTGCAAGGCCTGGTCACCAGTGCCCGCAGTCTGGCGCACTCGATGACCGCCAGCGTCAGTTACTTCCGTTCGTTGCCGGTGGCCTACCGGCCGCTGGTGCTCGATCAGTTGCGCAGCATGGGCGGCACCCGCTTCGTGGTGACGCTCAACGATAAACCCCTGGGTATGGAGGTGTTGCCGGTCACCCCGCGCAAAGCCGCCGTGATCAAGGCGGTGGATGAAGTGCTGCGCGAGTCCCTCGGCCACGACACTGATATCTCGGTGACCTTCGTCAGCCCCGAGGATCTGCGCATCTTCAACGGCGGCCTGAAACTCGACGAGTTACCGCGTTCCTGGGCGCATTACGCGCTGACCCTGGAACCTGTGAATCCGCCGGTGCTGGTGACACAGATCCAGATGGCGCCGGGTGAATGGCTGTACATCGCCTCGTTGCTGCCCGAGCCCTACACCAGCCTTGAAGAGCAGGGCCTGCCGGCGCAGCAGGTGTGGTTCATCCTGCTCACCAGCGGCTTTTTGCTGTTGTTCATCGGCCTGCTGGTGCACTGGCAGAGCCGGCCGCTCAAGCGCCTGGCGCGGGCGGCGCGGGATCTTTCACTGGGTGCCGACGTGGAACCGGTGGCCGAGGGCGGCGGCAGTGAAGTGGTCGAAGTCGGTCGCGCCTTCAACACCATGCGCGAGCGCATCAGCCGTTACCTGACCGAGCGCAGCCAGTTGTTCAGCGCCATTTCCCACGACCTGCGCACGCCCATCACCCGCCTGCGTCTGCGGGTCGAATTGCTTGAAGATGAAAAGCTGCAGGCCAAGTTCGGTCGCGACCTGGATGAGCTGGAGTTGTTGGTCAAGGGCGCGCTGCAATGCGTGAAAGACACCGACATCCACGAAAACATCGAGCCGGTGGACCTCAATCATGTCCTGGAATGCCTGGTGGAGCCGTATCTGGCACCCAACGGCAATGGTCGCGTGACCCAGGCCGGTCGTGCGCTGGCGGCCTATCCGGGCAAGCCGCTGGCGCTCAAGCGCTGCATCGGCAACCTGATCGACAACGCCTTGAAGTACGGGCAGAACGCGCACCTGCACGTCGATGACGATGACAGCGCGTTCATCCTGCATGTCGATGATGAGGGGCCGGGGGTGCCCGAGCAGCGGCTGGAGCAGGTGTTCGAACCGCATTTTCGCCTGGCCGGACATCAGCAGGGGTATGGGTTGGGGCTGGGGATTGCGCGCAACATTGCCCATAGCCATGGGGGCGAGGTGAGTTTGCAGAATTTGCGTGAGGGTGGGTTGCGGGTGACCCTGCAGTTGCCCCGCTCAATGGATTGACACCGACCCTGTGGCGAGGGAGCTTGCTCCCGCTGGGGCGCGAAGCGCCCCCAAAGGGGGACTGCTGCGCAGTCCAGCGGGAGCAAGCTCCCTCGCCACAAAAAATCACTCAATTCGGAAATGTCACAAGACGGTGACATAACCCACCCCCTTCGTTACAGGCCCGTGCTCACACGTTGTTTATGCTGCCCCTCAGTCATAACAACAAAAAAGGCACCCCATGAACACCTCCCAACCGGCCTCGACCAACTGGCTGAACACCCCCGCCCACCAGCATTGGCTTGCCACCGAAGGCCTGCGCCTGCTGGCCTTCGCCAAGGCCTCCAGACTCCCGGAAGGCTTCGGCAACCTCGACGAAAAAGGCCACCTGCCGGCCAGCGCCCACGCCGAAACCATGAACACCGCCCGCATGACCCACAGCTTCGCCATGGCCCACATCCAGGGGCTGCCGGGTTTTGCCGAGCTGGTCGATCACGGCGTCCAGGCCTTGCTCGGGCCCTTGCGCGATGCGCAGCATGGCGGCTGGTTTGCCGTCGCCGAGCACCGCGATGGCAATACCGGCAAGAACGCCTACCTGCATGCCTTCGTCGCGCTGGCGGCCAGTTCCGCCGTGGTGGCGCAGCGTCCCGGTGCGCAGGCCCTGCTAGATGCAGTCATCGCCATCATGGACCGCCATTTCTGGAGCGAAGAGGAGGGTGCCCTGCGCGAATCCTTCAACCGCGACTGGACCGATGAGGAGGCCTATCGCGGCGCCAACAGCAACATGCACGCCACCGAGGCATTCCTCGCCCTGGCCGATGTCACCGACGACAACCGCTGGCTGTGCCGCGCCCAACGCATCGTCGAGCGGGTGATCCATGGGCACGCCGCCGCCAATGATTACCTGGTCATCGAGCACTTCGACCGCCACTGGCAGCCGCTTCGCGAGTACAACCACGACAACCCCGCCGACGGTTTCCGCCCCTACGGCACCACCCCGGGCCATGGCTTCGAATGGGCGCGGCTGCTGTTGCACCTCGAAGCGGCGCGGGTCGGGGCCGGCATGCTCACCCCGGGCTGGCTGCTCACCGACGCGCAGAAACTCTTCGAGAGCAACTGCCGTCACGGCTGGGACATCGACGGTGCGCCGGGGATTGTCTACACCCTCGACTGGGACAACAAAGCGGTGGTGCGCCATCGCCTGCACTGGACCCATTGCGAAGCCAGCGCCGCCGCCAGCGCCTTGTTCAAGCGCACCGGCGAGGCCCGGTACGAACACTGGTACCGGCTTTTCTGGACGTTCTGTGACGATCATTTCATCGACCGCGAAGGTGGCAGCTGGCACCACGAACTCGACCCACAGAACCGCCCGAGCGCCGATATCTGGGCGGGCAAACCCGACCTCTATCACGCCTGGCAAGCCGTGCTGATCCCGCGCCTGCCGCTCGCGCCGAGCATGGCCAGCGCGCTGGCAAGGTCGTCCCAGAGCGCTTCTATGTAACCATGCGGTGACATTTGCACGTCCCTTCGTTACCTGCGAAGGGCGAACGCCTGTTTAAAATCCTATGCAGCGCAAGCACCAGACTTGCATGCATAACAACAAGAAAGGTACTTCTAGATGAATGCGATTTCTCGCCTCGCTACTGTCATTTCTCTCGCCTCCCTGTCTGCGCTTCCTCTCAGTGTGCTTGCCGCCGAATCCAAAGGTTCCGTGGAAGTCGTTCACTGGTGGACCTCGGGTGGTGAAAAGGCTGCGGTCGATGTGCTCAAGGCTCAAGTCGAAAAAGACGGCTTCACCTGGAAAGACGGCGCCGTCGCCGGCGGTGGCGGTTCTACGGCCATGACCGTACTGAAAAGCCGCGCCGTGGCCGGCAACCCGCCGGGCGTTGCACAGATCAAGGGCCCGGACATCCAGGAGTGGGGCAGCACAGGCTTGCTCAGCACCGATGCACTGAAAGACGTGTCCAAGGCGGAAAACTGGGACGGCCTGCTGTCGAAGAAAGTCTCCGACACCGTGAAATACGAAGGTGATTACGTCGCCGTGCCGGTGAACATCCACCGCGTCAACTGGCTGTGGATCAACCCCGAAGTATTCAAGAAAGCCGGGATCGACAAGGCCCCGACCACCCTCGAAGAATTTTATGCCGCTGGCGACAAACTGAAAGCCGCCGGGTTCATCGCGCTCGCCCACGGCGGTCAGCCTTGGCAGGACAGCACCGTATTTGAAGACGTGGTGCTCTCGGTGATGGGCGCTGACGGCTACAAGAAAGCCCTGGTCGACCTGGACCAGAAAACCCTCTCCGGCGCGGAAATGACCAAGTCGTTCGCCGAGCTGAAGAAACTCACCGGCTACATGGACCCGAACCGCGCCGGTCGTGACTGGAACATCGCTGCCGCCGACGTCATCAACGGGAAGGCCGGCATGCAGATGATGGGCGACTGGGCGAAAAGCGAGTGGACCGCGGCGAAGAAAGTCGCCGGCAAGGACTACCAGTGCGTGCCGTTCCCGGGCACTGAAAAAGCCTTCACCTACAACATCGACTCCCTGGCGGTGTTCAAGTTGAAAGCCGATCGCACCGGCGACATCGCCGCGCAGCAGGACCTGGCCAAGGTCGCGCTGGGCACCGACTTCCAGAAAATCTTCAGCATGAACAAGGGTTCGATCCCGGTGCGTAACGACATGCTGAACGAAATGGACAAGCTCGGCTTCGACGAATGCGCGCAGAAGTCGGCCAAGGACTTCGTAGCGGATGACAAGACCGGCGGCCTTCAACCAAGCATGGCGCACAACATGGCCACCTCCCTGGCCGTGCAGGGTGCGATCTTCGACGTGGTCACCAACTTCATGAACGACAAGGACGCAGACCCGGCCAAGGCCGCTGCGCAACTGGCTTCGGCTGTCAAAGCGGCCCAGTAATCCCTTGGCATCCCCTGTAGGAGCTGCCGAAGGCTGCGATCTTTTGATCTTGATTATAAAAATCAAAAGATCGCAGCCTTCGGCAGCTCCTACAGAGGATCGCACTCCGATCCTTATATCTAAACCTGGATTATCCCGATGAGCTCTGTGGCGGTTTTCAGCAAAGCCTCACCGTTCGATGCGCTGCAACGCTGGCTACCCAAGTTGGTACTCGCGCCGAGCATGCTGATCGTGTTGGTTGGCTTCTACGGTTACATCATCTGGACGTTCATTCTGTCCTTCACCAATTCCAGCTTCATGCCGAGCTACAAATGGGTCGGCCTGCAGCAATACATGCGCCTGATGGACAACGACCGCTGGTGGGTCGCGAGCAAGAACCTCGCGGTGTTCGGCGGCATGTTCATCGGCATCAGTCTGGTGCTGGGGGTGTTCCTCGCCGTGCTGCTGGACCAGCGCATCCGCAAGGAAGGCTTCATCCGCACCGTCTACCTGTACCCGATGGCGCTGTCGATGATCGTCACCGGTACGGCGTGGAAGTGGCTGCTCAACCCAGGGCTCGGCCTGGACAAAATGCTGCGTGACTGGGGCTGGGAAGGCTTTCGTCTGGACTGGCTGGTGGATCAGGATCGCGTGGTGTATTGCCTGGTGATCGCCGCCGTGTGGCAAGCCTCCGGGTTTGTCATGGCGATGTTCCTCGCCGGCCTGCGCGGTGTCGATCAGTCGATCATCCGTGCCGCCCAGGTCGACGGCGCGAGCCTGCCGACCATCTACCTGAAGATCGTCCTGCCGAGCCTGCGCCCGGTGTTCTTCAGCGCGTTCATGATCCTGGCGCACATCGCGATCAAGAGCTTCGACCTGGTGGCGGCGATGACCGCCGGTGGCCCTGGCTACTCGTCCGACCTGCCGGCGATGTTCATGTATTCCTTCACCTTCAGCCGTGGCCAGATGGGCATCGGTTCGGCCAGCGCCATGCTGATGCTCGGCGCCGTGCTGACCATCCTCGTGCCGTACCTGTACTCCGAGCTGCGAGGCAAACGCCATGACTAATCAACTCGGCAAACCGGCCCTGAGCTTCAGCCGCATCGCCATTTACGCGACCTTGTTGCTGGCGGCGGCGGTGTACCTGATCCCGCTGATCGTGATGCTGCTGACCAGCTTCAAGACCCCGGAAGACATCCGCACCGGCAACCTGCTGAGCTGGCCGACCGTGATCGACGGCATCGGCTGGCTCAAGGCCTGGGACGTGGTTGGCGGCTACTTCTGGAACTCGGTGAAAATCACCGTGCCGGCGGTGTTGATCTCCACCTTCATCGGTGCCATGAACGGCTACGTGCTGTCTATGTGGCGCTTCCGTGGATCACAACTGTTCTTCGGCCTGCTGCTGTTCGGCTGCTTCCTGCCGTTCCAGACCGTGTTGCTGCCGGCCTCGTTCACCCTCGGCAAGTTCGGCCTGGCCAACACCACCACCGGCCTGGTGCTGGTGCACGTGGTCTACGGCCTGGCGTTCACCACGCTGTTCTTCCGCAACTATTACGTGAGCATTCCCGATGCGCTGGTCAAGGCCGCGCGGCTCGATGGCGCGGGCTTCTTCACGATCTTCGGGAAGATCCTGCTGCCGATGTCGATCCCGATCGTGATGGTCTGCCTGATCTGGCAGTTCACCCAGATCTGGAATGACTTCCTGTTCGGCGTGGTCTTCGCCAGCGGTGATGCCCAGCCCATCACCGTGGCCCTGAACAACCTGGTCAACACCAGCACCGGGGCCAAGGAATACAACGTTGACATGGCCGCCGCGATGATCGCCGGGCTGCCGACACTGCTGGTCTACATATTCGCTGGCAAGTATTTCCTGCGTGGGCTGACGTCCGGCGCGGTCAAGGGGTAGAAACATGGCAACTCTCGAATTACGCAACGTCAACAAGACCTACGGCCCGGGCCTGCCGGACACCCTGAAGAACATCGAATTGAAGATCGATGACGGGGAATTCCTGATCCTGGTCGGCCCGTCGGGCTGCGGTAAATCCACGCTGATGAACTGCATCGCCGGCCTGGAAAGCATCAGCGGCGGCGCGATCCTGGTGGACGACGCCGACATCAGCGGCATGAGCCCCAAGGATCGCGACATCGCCATGGTGTTCCAGTCCTACGCGCTGTACCCGACCATGAGCGTGCGCGACAACATTGCCTTCGGCCTGAAGATCCGCAAAATGCCGACCGCGGAAATCGACGAGGAAGTCGCTCGCGTCTCCAAGCTGCTGCAGATCGAACACCTGCTCAGCCGCAAACCCGGCCAGCTCTCCGGCGGCCAGCAACAGCGCGTAGCGATGGGCCGTGCCCTGGCGCGGCGGCCGAAGATTTATCTGTTCGACGAACCACTGTCCAACCTCGACGCCAAGCTGCGGGTCGAGATGCGCACCGAAATGAAACTGATGCATCAGCGCCTGAAGACCACCACCGTCTACGTGACCCACGACCAGATCGAAGCCATGACCCTGGGCGACAAAGTGGCGGTGATGAAGGACGGCATCATCCAGCAGTTCGGTACGCCGAAGCAGATCTACAACGATCCGGCCAACCTGTTCGTGGCGAGCTTCATCGGTTCGCCGCCGATGAACTTCATCCCCCTGCGCCTGCAACGCAAGGACGGTCGCCTGCTGGCGCTGCTCGACAGCGGCCAGGCCCGTTGCGAGTTGCCGCTGGGCATGCAGGACGCCGGTCTGGAAGATCGCGAAGTGATCCTCGGCATGCGCCCGGAGCAGATCGTTTTGTCCAATGGCGAACCGAACGGTTTACCGAGCATTCGCGCCGAGGTTCAGGTCACCGAGCCGACCGGGCCGGACACCCTGGTCTTCGTCAATCTCAACGACACCAAGGTCTGCTGCCGCCTCGCGCCGGATGTTGCGCCGCAGGTGGGCGAGACCCTGACCCTGCAATTCGATCCGGCGAAGGTGCTGTTGTTTGATGCCAAGACCGGGGAGCGCCTGGGGGTGGCGGGCCAGGCACAAGCCGAAAGCCGGCCTGCCAACGTGACCCAGTTCAAAGGCCGCTGAAGATCAAATGTGGGAATGCGGTTGTGTGGGGAGCTGGCTTGCCAGCGATGCAGGCTACTGGGTTTTACCTTGAACCGCGGTGATGCCATCGCTGGCAAGCCAGCTCCCACAGAAGCCCGCACCCGCAGGGGGATATGCGGTGCGCAGCCTGTCGCGCACCGCACCTGATGTAACCGCGTTAAGAAAAAGAAAAGTTAATAACAATAAAACGAGGATGTAGGGATGAAGAAGACCAACAACGCTCAGCTCATCTGCCAGTTGTCGGCGATTGCCGCGATGATGCTGGCCGGTAGCGTGCACGCGGCTGATGCGTTCAGTGCCGACTCCGAATGGATGACCGGTGATTGGGGTGGCGAGCGCACGAAGCTGATCGAGCAAGGCATCGACATCAAGATGGATTACGTCGGTGAAGTAGGCGGCAACCTCCACGGTGGTTTCAACGACGACAAGACCGCGCGTTACTCCGATCAGTTCGGCCTGGGCGCGGCGCTGGATCTGGAAAAACTGTTCGGCTGGGACAACACCCAGGCCAAGATCCAGCTGACCAACCGTAACGGCGAGAACATCTCCAACGACCGTATCGGCGACCCGCGTGCCGGCACCCTGAGTTCCTCTCAGGAAGTCTACGGCCGTGGTCACATGGTGCGTCTGACCCAGTTGTGGATCAAACACCAGTTCCTCGACAACAAACTGGACATCAAGGCCGGTTACTTCGGTGAAGGCGAAGACTTCAACACCTTCCCGTGCGAGTTCCAGAACCTGGCGTTCTGCGGCTCCCAGGTCGGGAACTGGGCGACCAACATCTGGTACAACTGGCCGGTCAGCCAGGCCGCTATCCGCCTGAAATGGAACATCTCGCCGGAGTTCTACGCGCAGATCGGCGCGTACAACCAGAACCCGTCGCAACTGGAACACGGCAACGGCTTCAAGTTGAGCGGCAGCGGTACCGAAGGCACCGTGCTGCCAGTGGAACTGGTGTGGCTGCCTAACCCCAACAACCTGCCGGGCGAATACCGTGTCGGTTACTACAAGAGCACGGCCAGCGCCGATGACGTCCGTGAAGACGTCAACGGTGATGACGCGGCCACCAGCGGCAACGCCTACCGCAGCCACAGCAGCAAACACGGCTACTGGTTCGTGGCGCAACAGCAACTCACCAGCCACAACGGTGACAGCTCCCGCGGTCTGAACATCGCTGCCAACGCCACGTTCCACGACAAGGACACCAACTTCGTCGACAACTACCAGTCGCTGATGTTTGTGTACAAAGGGCCGTTCGACGCACGTCCGAAGGATGACGTCGGCATCGGTTTCGCCCGTATCCATGTCAACGATGACGTGAAGAAAAACGCCGAGCTGACCAACGCTGCCAACGGTGTCGTCGACTACAGTGACCCACTGTTCTCGCCACTGCGCGAGACCGAGTACAACTACGAGTTGAACTACGGTTTCCACGTGACCAACTGGCTGACCGTGCGTCCTAACCTGCAGTACGTGACCCACCCTGGTGGTGTGAATGAAGTCGATGACGCGCTGGTGGCCGGCCTGAAAATTCAGTCGGTGTTCTAACGCGGGTGCGATAAGCTCTTCCCATGTGCGCATTGTTGCGGACAGCCCTGGCTGTCCGCTTTTTTTTGCGAGGAACTGAGTGGCCAGTGGTTAATGCTTTTGTGGCGAGGGAGCTTGCTCCCGCTCGTCTGCGAAGCCGTCGTAAACCCGTTGAATGCGATTTGGTTTTGGTGCTGCTACGCAGCCTGGCGGGAGCAAGCTACCTCGCCACAGGTCATTTCAGTGACTGTTTAGTATTCCAATGATTTTCAGGACCGCAGTGAATGCATGAGCATCCGCTCCAACGCTTCTTCAAATCCTTGCGCGAACGTCCGGTGTTCGCCTGGGAACGCTATCAGATGCGCGATGTGCTGGTGATCGATCACCCGCTGTGCCAGGCGGTGTTCAGTCGACAGGGCGCGCAGTTGTTGCACTTCCAGCCAAAGGGTCAGAAACCCTGGCTCTGGTGTGCCTCAAGGTGGCCGCAGGTCGGTGCCATCCGTGGCGGCGTGCCGGTGTGCTGGCCCTGGTATGGCCGGCATCCGAGCGAAAACGCCTGGCCGTCCCATGGTTGGGCGCGGCTGCTCGATTGGAAACTGCTCGACAGCGGCACTGACGATGACGGCGTGCGTCTGCACTGGCAATTGAAGCTGTGCGACTGGCAGGTGGACCTGCATGCACACCTGGGCGAACGCATGGACCTGCGCCTGAGCACCGAGCATCAGGACGACATGCCGTGCCAGTTGAGCCAGGCTTTGCACGCTTACTGGCGTATTGGTGACGTCGGCGAGGTAGCGCTGTCTGGGCTCGAAGGCAAGCAGGGTTATGACCAGTTGAACCGGCAGGTTTGCCAGCAGGAAGGCGAGTTGCGCGTCGACGGTGGGTGCCAGCGGGTGTTCCAGCATGAGGGGGAGTTGCAGCTCAATGATCATGCCTGGGATCGGGCGTTGTGCATTGATACCGGGGATACGGCGGATACGGTGGTGTGGCATCCCGGCTCGCGGCCATTGCTGGGGGTGACCTGGAACGAGATATCCGAATTCGTCTGTGTGGAAGCGGCGAGCGGCGGCACCGACAGCCTGTGCCTGAAACCGGGGGAGAGGGCGCATTTGAGTTTGCAGGCGCGGGTGGCGGCTTAGTTCAAGACTTGCGGTGTCTGGTTTGGCCCCATCGCCGGCAAGCCGGCTCCTACAGGTTCAATGGCGGTCGCAGGTATTCTGATCGACGCGGACACTGTAGGAGCTGGCTTGCCAGCGATGAGGCCGAATCTGTCAACGCAGAGTCTGGATCAATTGAACTCATCCCCAACCGGATACCGACTCGCATTCAAACTCTCCTTGATCTTGCGCAAATGCGGCTGGAAATCCACCCCGCGACGCAAGGTCATGCCGGTGGCCAGCACATCCAGCACCGTCAGCTGAATGATCCGCGACGTCATCGGCATGTAGATGTCGGTGTCTTCCGGCAACGGAATGTTCAGGCTCAGGGTACTGGCCTTGGCCAGCGGCGAGTTCTCGGCCGTCAGACCCAGCACCGAAGCGCCGTTTTCCCGGGCGATGCGTGCCACTTCCACCAGTTCGCGGGTGCGCCCGGTGTAGGAAATGATCACGAACAACTCGCCGGTATGGGCCACCGAGGCAATCATGCGTTGCATCAGCACATCGGCATGGGCGGTCACGGCCAGGTTGAAGCGGAAGAACTTGTGCTGCGCATCCAGGGCCACCGGGGCCGAGGCACCGAGGCCGAAGAAGTGGATCTGCCGGGCCTGGATCAACAGGTCGACGGCGCGGCTGATCAGGTTCGGGTCAAGAGCCTGCAAGGCACTGTCGAGGGAGGCCATCGCACTGCCGAAGATCTTCTTGGTATAGGCCTCGGGGTTATCGTCGGCCTCGACGGCGCGGCTGACATAGGCCGCGCCGCTGGCCAGGCTCTGGGCCAACTGAAGCTTGAGTTCGGGATAACCGCTGACACCGAACGAACGGCAAAAGCGATTGACCGTCGGTTCGCTGACCGAAGCGGCCTGGGCGAGGGCGGCAATACTGAACCGGGTGGCCTGCTGCGGGTTGAGCAGGATCACCTCGGCGACTTTGCGCTCGGCCTTGTTCAGCTCTTCAAGGCGATTCTGGATCTGTTCCAGTAAATTTCGCACGCGGTCCATATGAGTTTCCTTGATTCACCGGCACCGATAAGCGCGCGGCTAATGCAAAAAGGGCCTTTGGTGCGGCCCATAACGGTGGCCTATCCTACTGATGGCTCCGACCGACCACCACTCGGAATGTGCATTTTGCGAAAATGTTGTGGTTATTACTACATTTTCCCTTGAGTGATGCCTTGAAAAAAGGTATTTGTAGCTTAACTTGATAAAAGAACAAACATCATGCCTTCGATTTCGGTTGAACCGTGCACCTTTGCCTTGTTCGGCGCCCTGGGCGATCTGGCGCTGCGCAAGCTGTTTCCTGCCCTCTATCAACTCGATGGCGCAGGCCTGTTGCACGAGGACACTCGCATCATCGCGCTGGCCCGTGAGCCTGGTAGCGAACAGGAACACCTGGCGTTCATCACCTCCGAGCTGCGTCGCTATGTCGGCGCCAAAGACCTCGACGACGCCGTGCTCGAGCGCTTCCTGGCTCGCCTGAGTTACTTGCACGTCGATTTCCTCAAGGGCGAAGACTACGTGGCCCTGGCTGAAGCAGCCGGTCATACCCAGCGCGTCATCGCTTACTTTGCGACGCCGGCAGCGGTCTACGGCGCGATCTGCGAAAACCTGGCCAAGGTCGGACTGGCGGAGAACACCCGGGTGGTGCTGGAAAAACCCATCGGTTCGGACCTGGACTCCTCGCGCAAGGTCAACGACGCCGTCGCCCAGTATTTCCCGGAGAACCGTACCTACCGCATCGACCACTACCTGGGCAAAGAGACCGTCCAGAACCTGATCGCCCTGCGCTTCGCCAACAGCCTGTTCGAAACCCAGTGGAACCAGAACTACATCTCCCACGTGGAAATCACCGTGGCCGAGAAAGTCGGCATCGAAGGCCGCTGGGGTTACTTCGACAAGGCCGGACAGCTGCGCGACATGATCCAGAATCACCTGTTGCAACTGCTCTGCCTGATCGCCATGGACCCGCCGGCCGACCTGTCCGCCGACAGCATCCGCGACGAGAAGGTCAAGGTGCTCAAGGCCCTGGCGCCGATCAGCCCGGAAGGCCTGACCACCCAGGTGGTGCGCGGCCAGTACATCGCCGGCTACAGCGAAGGCAAAGCCGTGCCGGGTTACCTGGAAGAACCGAATTCCAACACCCAGAGCGACACCGAAACCTTCGTCGCTTTGCGTGCCGACATCCGCAACTGGCGTTGGGCCGGCGTGCCGTTCTACCTGCGCACCGGCAAGCGCATGCCGCAGAAACTGTCGCAGATCGTCATCCACTTCAAGGAACCGTCTCACTACATCTTCGCTCCCGAGCAGCGCTTGCAGATCAGCAACAAGCTGATTATCCGCCTGCAACCGGACGAAGGCATCTCCTTGCGCGTGATGACTAAAGATCAAGGCCTGGACAAAGGCATGCAGCTGCGCAGCGGTCCGTTGCAGCTGAATTTTTCCGACACCTGGAGCAGCGCACGGATTCCCGATGCCTACGAACGGTTGTTGCTGGAAGTGATGCGCGGCAATCAGAACCTGTTTGTCCGTAAAGATGAAATCGAAGCCGCGTGGAAGTGGTGTGACCAGTTGATCGCCGGATGGAAAAAGTCCGGTGATGCGCCCAAGCCGTACGCGGCCGGGTCCTGGGGGCCGATGAGCTCCATTGCACTGATCACGCGGGATGGGAGGTCGTGGTATGGCGATATCTAATTTGCAGCTGCCCCAGGGCGTCACTGCCCATGGGTTCAAGAGCCCGACGCTGTTGGCCGAAGGCCTGGCATTGTCGGTGGCCAAACAACTGAGCGACGCGATCGACGCCCAGGGCACCGCGACCCTGGTGGTGTCCGGTGGCCGCAGCCCGGTGGCGTTTTTCCAGCACCTGGCCAAGCAGACGCTGGACTGGTCGAACGTGGTCATCAGCCTCGCCGACGAGCGCTGGGTGCCGGTTGAACATGCCGACAGCAATGCCGGCCTGATCAAGCGTTACCTGCTGCAAGGCCCGGCGGCCAAGGCGCAATTCCTCAGTCTTTACAGCGCCAGCGCCAATCTGGAACAGGCTGCCGAGCAGGCTGACCGCCTGCTCTCGGAGCTGCCGGTGATCGACGTGCTGGTGCTGGGCATGGGCGATGACGGCCACACCGCATCGCTGTTCCCCAACAGCCCGCACCTCGCCGAAGCCTTGCAGGAAGACGGCGTGCGCCGTTGCTGGCCGATGCTGGCGCCGACCGTGCCCCGTCAGCGCCTGACCATGAGCCGTGCGCTGCTGGCGTCGGCCAAGCATAAAGTCCTGTCGATTTCCGGTCAGTCCAAGCTGACCACCCTGAGTACCGCACTGGCCGGTGACGATGTCGCCGCAATGCCGATTCGCGCGTTTTTGCAACCTACGTTAGAGATTTACTGGTGCCCATGAGCCAAGGAACAGCCGCTATGACAATCCCATCCCCGACCGTTTCCATGGCGGATAAAGTTGCCCTGATCGACAGCCTCTGCGCCAAGGCGCGGATCCTGCCGGTCATCACCATCGCCCGTGAGCAGGATGTCCTGCCGCTGGCCGATGCCCTCGCGGCCGGTGGCCTGACTGCCCTGGAAGTGACCCTGCGTTCGCAGTTCGGCCTCAAGGCCATCCAGATTCTGCGCGAACAGCGTCCGGAGCTGGTGACCGGTGCCGGTACCGTGCTCGATCGCCAAATGCTGGCCGCGGCCGAAGCCGCCGGTTCGCAGTTCATCGTTACCCCGGGCATTACCCGTGATCTGCTGGAAGCCAGCGTTTCCAGCCCGGTTCCGTTGTTGCCGGGCATCAGCAATGCCTCGGGCATCATGGAAGGCTACGGTCTGGGTTATCGCCGCTTCAAGCTGTTCCCGGCGGAAGTCAGCGGCGGCGTCGCGGCCATCAAGGCCCTCGGCGGCCCGTTCGGCGAAGTGAAATTCTGCCCGACCGGCGGCGTCGGTCCGGCCAACATCAAGAGCTACATGGCATTGAAGAATGTCATGTGCGTGGGCGGTAGCTGGATGCTTGATCCGGAGTGGATCAAGAACGGCGACTGGGCCCGCATTCAGGAATGCACCGCCGAGGCATTGGCGCTGCTGGACTGATCGCTTCACCCGACACTTCGTTGTGTGTTCTACGGCTTTACGGTGCGCTTGGTCGGTGCACCGTTTTTTTTTGCCTGAACGTTCTACGGACCTGTAGGAGCTGCCGAAGGCTGCGATCTCATGCCTTTGTTTTTTTAAGGACAAGAGCAAAGATCGCAGCCTTCGGCAGCTCCTACAAGAGCGATCAGGTGCTCTGCAGTTTGATCAATGCCTGGCTCAGGATAGCCATGTCGGTCGCGGTCGTCGTCAGCCCCGGCGTAATCCGAATACACGGCCCACAAGCCGCCCCACTGCGCACAACGGTAAACAGGTTGTGCTCACGCAATAGTCGCTCGACCATCACCTGCTGATCCACTTCCCCGGTAAACCGCAGTGAGCTGATTGCGCAATACAGCCGCGGATCGTCCGGGGTCATCACTTCGATGCCGGGCAATGCGCGCGCCGCCTTGACCCATAGGTTGCGCAGGTAATTGAGCCGCGCGCCTTTGGCCGCCGAACCTCCCATGGCCTGATGCTCTTCCAGCACCAGCGGCAAGGTCAGCAGCGCCGGGATGTTGGGCGTGCTGTAGGGCGTGCGGGCGCGAATGTCGCCGGGCGGAAAATGCATCTCGCCCATGTCCGGGTCGATGTCGGCCAGGCGCTCGGGCGCGATGTAGATGAAGCCCAGGGTCAGGGGCGCGCCGATCCACTTGTGCAGGTTGTAGCCGGCGAAGGCGATGCCCAGGTCCGCGAGGTCGAATTCGATCTGGCCGAGGGCATGGGCACCGTCGAGTATTACGTCGATTCCATGCTCCCTGGCCGCCGCTGCAATCGCGCGGACCGGCATCACCAGGCCTGTACGGTGAGTGACGTGGGTCAGGGCCATCAGCTTGAGTCGTGGGTGCCGCGCGAACGCTTCCCGGTAGGTTGCAAGCAAGCTGTCATAGGTCGCCGGGTGCGCGTGTTCGATCTCGATCAGTTCAGCGCCGCGACTGCGCGCCAGCCAGCCCATGGCGCCTTTGACCGTGTCGTATTCCAGGTCGCAGACCAGCACCTGGTCGCCGGGTTGCAGGCGATTGTAGTTACGGATCAGCGATTGCAGGCCGGCCGTTGCATTAGCGGTCAGGGCGACACTCTCGGCCGGTGCATCAATCAGTCTGGCCACCTGCGAGCGAATCCTCAGGTTGTCGCTCTGCTCGAAACGCTGGCGCACATACACCGAGTTGCTGCGATTGATCAGGTCGATGTTGCGCTGATACTCCTCGAGCACGGTGCGCGACATGCGCCCGAAATAGCCGTTCTCCAAATTGATCGGGCCGGGTTCGACGTCGTAGCGGTCGGCAAAGGTCAACCAAAAGCTTTCGTCACGGGCGCGCAGGGTGTTGTCGGGCATGGTCTACTCAATCAGCGGGGCGGCAGGTCAGTGGCGCGGGGCGGGTTTGCCGTGTTTGGCGCGTAGCGGTTCGAGCAGGTCGGACAGTCCGTTGTGGTCGATTTCCTGCATCAGGGCCAGCAGGCCGCCCAATTCGCCGTGGGGAAAACCCTCACGGGCGAACCAGTTCAGGTAGGGGCCGGGCAGGTCGGCAATGATTCGACCCTTGTATTTGCCAAAAGGCATTTCCCGGGTGATCAGCAGTTCGAGCTTTTCAGGATTCATGGATCGGTCGTCTTCATTCAGTCAGTCTGGAAAATACAGGCATTCTGCATGCAGGCCAATTGACAGATCATGCAAAAGAAACGGATACAGATTCTTGTCTTATTTATAACTCATTGATTTATAAGGTTTTAATAAACAATTCCAAGCTGGCATGCAGGGTGCACTACTCATTGCATCTTTCATCAACCGCAAGGAATTGAAAAATGACCGACATGAATAAAGAAGCCATCTCTGTACTCAACGACCTGATTGAAACCAGCAAAGACGGTCAGGAAGGGTTCAAGACTTGCGCGGAAGACATCAAGCACCCCGAGCTGAAAGCCTTGTTCGTCCAGCGCTCCGCCGATTGCGCCAGCGCAGCGAGCGAGTTGCAGGCGGCGGTACGCTCGATGGGCGGTGATCCGGAAACTTCCACCAGCGTCAGCGGTGATCTGCACCGTCGTTGGGTGGACGTGAAAGCTATGTTCACCGGCAAGGATGAAGAAGCCGTTCTGAACGAAGCCGAGCGTGGTGAAGACCATGCCCTGAAGGCTTACAGAGAGGCCATGGAGAAAATCAACAAGCATAACCTGGTGGGCATTCGTGACCTGGTGGAGCGTCAGTACCATGGTGTGCAGCGCAATCACGATCAGGTCAAAGCCCTGCGTAACCAGGCGCGTGCCCGGTCGTGATACAGACCTGATGTTTTGGGTATCACTGTAGGAGTGAGCCTGCTCGCGATGGCGCCAGTTCAGTCAACATCGATGTTGAATGTTTGGCCGTCATCGCGAGCAGGCTCGCTCCTACAGGGTTTTGCATTTACCTGATCAACCAATACTGATGTCCGGCAACGTCGTCAACGTCACGCTCTGTTGCTTGCGTGGCGCCAGAATCTCCGCCTCACCATCCACCACCAATTCATCGCGCTGATTGAACACGCGGGTAGCAATGCGCACGCGGAATTTCGGCAGTTTCTCGAGGATTTCCAGGCGCACCGTCAGGGTGTCGCCAATCTTCACCGGCTTCTGAAAGCTCATGGTCTGGCCAATGTAGATAGTCCCAGGCCCAGGCAGTTCGCAAGCCACCGCCGCACTGATCAGCGCACCGCTGAACATGCCATGGGCGATACGCTCCTTGAACATAGTGCCGGCGGCGTATTCGGCGTCCAGGTGTACCGGGTTGTGATCGCCGGACATCGCTGCGAACAGTTGAATGTCGCGCTCTTCGACAGTCTTGCTGAAGCTGGCGGTCTGGCCGACTTCGAGGGCTTCGTAAGGGGTGTTGGTAACCTGGGTCATCTGTCTGAATTCCTGTGACGAATAATTAGTCCACAACCATGCTATTCGGAGCGCGGTGGCCGAGGGGTGCTCAAGGCCCGGTCGATCCACGCCAGCACATCGGCGATGACCTCATCGCGATTGCTTTCATTAAACAGCTCGTGGCGCGCCTGCGGGTAAACGGTCAACTCAAGGTGCTGGCTGCCGGCCGCACGCAAAGCGTTGGCCAGATCAGTCAGACGCTTGCCGTCGCTCACCGGATCACATTCTCCGCCAATCACCAGCAACGGCAGGCCCGGATCGATCTGCCTGAGATTGGACGCTTTGCTGATCTGCTGCAACCCGCCGAGCAGATCGATCCACAGCTGGTTGGTGCAGCGAAAGCCGCAGAGCGGATCGTGGGCGTACAGGTCGACCTCTGCCGGATCGCGGCTGAGCCAGTCGAACGGCGTGCGCGCCGGTTTGAATTTCTTGTTGAACGAGCCGAAGGACAGCCACTCGATCAACGCGCTGCGCCCCTTCGGCCCCTGGCGCAAGCGTTCCAGACGGGCGATTTGCCGCGCCGCGCGATACAGCGCCACCGGCTGGAAATTCGAACCGCTGAGAATTGCCCCGTGCAGGCTCGCGCTGTGATGCAGCAGATAGGCCTGAGCGATGTAACTGCCCATGCTGTGGCCGAGCAGCAGGATGGGCACGCCGGGATACTGCTGACCCATGTGCTGCTGCAGGCTCGCCAGATCGCTGACCACCTTGCACCAGCCATCGTCGTCGGCGAAATGACCCAGGGTCTCGTTTTCGGCAGTTTTGCCATGTCCACGCAAGTCCGGCGCGCAGACGCCGTAGCCCTGGGCGCAGAATTGTTCCGCCAGGCGTGCATAGCGCCCACTGTGCTCGGCCATGCCGTGGGCCAGCAGGACCATGGCCTTGAGACCGCCCTCGGGCAGCCACAGGTTGACGAACAGACGGCCGTGGTCGCTCGTCGTCAGCCAGAACGTGTCGTGGATCATCGCGATTCCTTTGCGTGGGACTGCCAGTGGGAAACAGTTCGTTGCACTTTATAGCGCATCTTTGCGGGGCGTTCGATCAGGCTACGCCACGGCGAGAAGATTCACACGGTCAATGACAGCGGCGGGCATATTTGCCTGGATCGCCATTGCTGCTAGTGTCCGTGAAGCTCCGCTTTTCACTCTGTGCTTTTTTATGGATTAAAAGAGAAATGACAGAAAAGCGGCCCCGGATAGGCTCAGGTAAAGAGGACAAGAACAATGCAACCTGATTTCTGGAATGACAAGCGCCCGGCCGGCGTGCCCCTGGACATCGACCTGGGCGCCTACAAGTCGGTTGTCGAGGTGTTCGAGCGTTCCTGCAAGAAGTTCGCGGACCGCCCGGCGTTCAGCAACATGGGCGTGACCCTGACCTACGCCGAACTGGAACGCCACAGCGCCGCCTTCGCCGGCTACCTGCAAGCCCACACCGACCTGGTGCCGGGGGATCGCATCGCGGTGCAGATGCCCAACGTCCTGCATTACCCGATTGCCGTGTTTGGCGCCTTGCGCGCCGGACTGGTCGTGGTCAACACCAATCCGCTGTACACCCCGCGGGAAATGCGCCATCAGTTCAAGGACTCTGGTGCCCGGGCCCTGGTGTACCTGAACGTGTTCGGGCAGAAAGTCCAGGAGGTGCTGCCCGACACCGATATCCAGTACCTGATCGAAGCGAAGATGGGCGACCTGATGCCGGCGGCCAAAGGCTGGCTGGTCAATACCGTGGTCAGCAAAGTGAAGAAAATGGTCCCGGCCTATGCATTGCCCCAGGCCGTTTCCTTCAGGAGCGCACTGAGCAGGGGCCGCGGCCTGGGCATCAAGCCGCTGAAAGTCGGCCTCGACGACATCGCCGTGCTGCAATACACCGGCGGCACTACCGGCCTGGCCAAGGGCGCGATGCTCACCCACGGCAACCTGGTGGCCAACATGCAACAGGTGCGCGCGTGCCTGGAACAACATGGCAGCGATGGCCAGCCGTTGCTGAGGGAAGGGCAGGAGGTGATGGTCGCGCCGCTGCCGCTGTACCACATCTATGCATTCACGGCGAATTGCATGTGCATGATGGTCTCGGGCAATCACAACGTGTTGATCACTAACCCGCGGGACATCGGCGGCTTCATCAAGGAGCTGAAGAACTGGCGATTCTCGGCCTTGCTGGGGCTCAACACGCTGTTCGTCGCACTGATGGATCATCCGGACTTCAAGACCCTGGACTTCTCCACCCTCAAACTCACCAACTCCGGTGGCACCGCGCTGGTCAAGGCCACCGCGGAGCGTTGGGAGCAATTGACCGGTTGCCGCATCACCGAAGGCTACGGCCTGACCGAAACCTCGCCGGTGGCCTGCACCAACCCTTATGGCGATCAGTCGCGGATCGGATCGGTCGGTCTGCCGGTGCCGGGTACTACGTTGAAAGTCATCAACGATGAAGGCGTTGAACAACCCCTGGGCGAGCGCGGCGAGTTGTGCATCAAGGGCCCGCAGATCATGAAGGGCTATTGGCAGAAACCCGAGGCCACCGCCGAAGTGCTGGATGCCGAAGGCTGGTTCAAGTCCGGCGACATCGCGGTGATCGATCCGGACGGTTTCGTGCGCATTGTCGATCGCAAGAAAGACATGATCATCGTTTCGGGTTTCAACGTGTACCCGAACGAAATCGAGGACGTGGTCATGGCTCACCCGAACGTTGCCAGTTGCGCGGTGATCGGCGTGCCCGACGAGCGGTCGGGGGAGGCGGTGAAGTTGTTTGTGGTGGCTCGCGAAGCCGGGGTCAGCCTTGAAGAGCTGAAGGCGTACTGCAAGGAAAACTTCACGGCGTACAAAGTGCCCAAGCACATTGTGCTGCGTGATTCATTGCCGATGACGCCGGTGGGCAAAATTCTGCGGCGGGAGTTGCGGGATATCGCCTGATCGGTGAGCAGGAGGTAAAGATCGCAGCCTTCGGCAGCTCCTACGGGGATTGAATTTCTCTGTAGGAGCTGCCGGAGGCTGCGATCTTTTGCTTTAAGTCCACGGATTTAGCGGCTTTCAGAGCTTAATAGACTTTTTGCTCTAAAATGACCGCTTGTCATTCTTGAGTCACAATTGTGACCGTAGAGGCCGCTTTTGGCTCTAGTCGACCCATTGCAAAGCTGCTACTCTCGGCGCGCTTTGTGCTTCTTGGCCTGTGTAAAAGCCCAGATTCACCAATGACCAAACACCAATAATAATCGCATCAAATGCGGTATTGAATTCGCGTTGCTGAGGAGTGGGCTTCCATGATCGAAGACTTTTGGAAGGATAAGTACCCAGCTGGGATTGCTGCCGACATCAATCCAGACGAGTATCCGAATATTCAGGCAGTGTTGAAGCAATCCTGCCAACGCTTCGCCAACAAGCCGGCATTCAGCAACCTGGGCAAGACAATCACCTACGGTGAACTGTACGAATTGTCCGGTGCCTTTGCCGCGTATCTGCAACAGCATACCGATTTGCAGCCGGGCGATCGAATCGCCGTGCAAATGCCTAACGTGCTGCAGTACCCGATTGCCGTCTTCGGGGCAATCCGCGCCGGGCTGATCGTGGTCAACACCAACCCGCTGTACACCGCGCGGGAAATGGAACACCAGTTCAACGACTCCGGTGCCAAGGCCCTGGTGTGCCTGGCCAACATGGCGCACCTGGCTGAAACCGTCGTGCCGAAAACCGGCGTCAAGCACGTGATCGTCACCGAGGTGGCCGACCTGCTGCCGCCGCTCAAGCGCCTGTTGATCAACAGCGTCATCAAGTTCGTGAAAAAGATGGTGCCGGCGTATCACCTGCCTAAAGCCGTCAAGTTCAACGACGTGCTGAGCAAGGGCATGGGGCAACCGGTGAAGGAAGCCAATCCGGACAGCCATGATGTCGCGGTGCTGCAATACACCGGCGGCACCACGGGCGTGGCCAAGGGCGCGATGCTGACCCACCGCAACCTGGTGGCCAACATGCTGCAGTGCAAGGCCCTGATGGGTTCCAACCTCAATGAAGGTTGCGAGATCCTGATCACGCCGCTGCCGCT
>Ga0160472_100355_pt1 | contig 41023 bp, 39 predicted proteins | sample HID1973M_E11MG_FD_108267 | JGI IMG/M metagenome (GOLD analysis project Ga0160472, IMG submission 108267) | Enriched mosquito-associated microbial communities from UW Madison campus, WI, USA - HID1973M_E11 MG | ecosystem: Host-associated > Arthropoda: Insects > Digestive system > Unclassified ... | reverse complement strand
TTTGGTGTTCCGAAGATCCGCTGTACATGGCTTATCACGATCAGGAGTGGGGCACGCCGCTACGCGATGCGCAGGGATTGTTCGAGTTGCTTTTGCTCGAAGGGTTCCAGGCCGGCCTCTCGTGGATCACTGTGCTGCGCAAACGCGCGCATTATCGCCAGGTGATGTTTGGTTTTGATGTCCAGCGCGTGGCGCAGATGAGTGACGCGGAAATCGACGATTTGATGCTCGATGCGGGAATTATCCGTAATCGCCTCAAACTCAACGCGGCCCGACGCAATGCCCAGGCCTGGCTGGCGCTGGAGGATCCGGTGGCGTTCCTCTGGTCGTTTGTGGACAACCGGCCGATCATCAATCATTTCAAGGACCGTAGTGAGGTCCCGGCCATCACGCCGCAAGCGGTGGCGATGAGCAAAGGCCTGAAAAAGGCCGGTTTCACCTTCGTCGGGCCGACCATTTGCTACGCACTGATGCAGGCCTCGGGCATGGTCATGGACCACACACGGGATTGCGACCGCTACGCGCAGCTGGCCAACGGCGGTTAGAATGGCCGCCTCGCGCACAGCACAAGATCAGGAGTGACCTGTGGATAAGTTTAAAGGCGCCTTGCTGGTAGGCGCTCTGCGGCTGTTTGCCCTGCTCCCGTGGCGGGCCGTACAGGCTGTGGGTTCGGCGATCGGCTGGATGATGTGGAAATTCCCCAACCGTTCCCGCGACGTGGTGCGGATCAACCTGTCCAAATGTTTTCCGGACATGGACCCGGCCGAGCGCGAAGCCCTGGTCGGGCAAAGCCTGAAGGACATCGGCAAGTCTTTGACCGAAAGCGCCTGTGCCTGGATCTGGCCGGCCCAGCGCTCCATCGATCTGGTCCGTGAGGTCGAGGGCCTTCAAGTGCTGAAAGACGCCCTCGCCTCCGGCAAAGGCGTGGTCGGCATCACCAGTCACCTGGGCAATTGGGAAGTGCTCAACCACTTCTATTGCAGCCAGTGCAAACCGATCATCTTCTACCGCCCGCCCAAGCTGAAGGCCGTGGATGAGTTGCTGCAAAAGCAGCGGGTGCAGTTGGGCAACAAAGTGGCCGCCTCCACCAAGGAAGGCATCCTCAGTGTCATCAAGGAAGTGCGCAAAGGTGGTGCAGTGGGCATACCCGCTGACCCGGAACCGGCCGAATCCGCCGGGGTCTTCGTGCCGTTCTTCGCGGTACAGGCCCTGACCAGCAAATTCGTGCCGAATATGCTCGCTGGCGGCAAAGCGGTTGGCGTGTTCCTGCATGCCCTGCGCCTGCCGGACGGTTCGGGCTACAAAGTGATACTCGAAGCCGCGCCAGAGGCCATGTACAGCACGGATACCGCTGAGTCCTGCGCCGCCATGAGCCAGGTGGTCGAGCGTTATGTCCGTGCCTATCCGAGCCAGTACATGTGGAGCATGAAGCGTTTCAAAAAACGCCCGCCGGGCGAAGAACGCTGGTATTGAATTTTCTGGCATGATCTGTGGATAACTAACGGGGTCAGGTTATCCACAACGGTTCAATCAAGGGCGCAAGAGATGTCCGAACACCGCAAATCCTTTCGCATCAAGATCAGTCATGAAAGCTTTGGAGAATGCCTGGGCCAGACGCGCAATCTGTCGACCACGGGCGTTTACGTCAAACACCCGGTATTGACGGCGCTGCCCCGTGGCTCGGTGGTCTATGGGCAGGTGCAGGACTTGCCCACAGGCGCTCCGCGGGTGCGCATGGAAGTGGTTCAGGTGGATGCCGATGGCATCGGTTTGCGCTATCTCTGATCGGTACGTTCGAGCTTTTTGAGGAACACCGTCATTTCTTTCTCGGCCTGCTTGTCGCCATGGTTGCGGGCGGCTTCCAGGCCGTGTTCCCAAGCCTGGCGCGCGGCTGCGTGGTCCGCCAGCGCCAGATGGGCCTTGCCCAATAGTTTCCAGGCTGCCGAATACTTCGGATCGATCTCGACGCAGCGCTGGAAATGCTCCGCAGCCTTGGCGTTCTCTCCCAGATCCAGATAACCCTTGCCCAGACCGAAGCGCAGCAATGAGTTATCCACACCCTTGGCGAGCATTTTTTCCAGGGATTCGATCATGGGGTGGATTCCTTTTCTGCGAGTTTCAGGGGATATTTTTTTCGCCTTTGACGCCGCCATCGCTGGCAAGCCAGCTTCCACAGGGTTGTCTGGTGTACATCATATTTGTAAACAACCAAAAAACTGTAGGAGCTGGCTTGCCAGCGATAGGGCCAATGCAGGCGCTGAAAAAATCAGGATCAGAAGAAGCTCAAGCCCACATGGAACAACTTCTCCACATCGCGAATATGCTTTTTATCCACAAGGAAAAGGATCACATGGTCTCCCGCTTCGATCACCGTATCGTCGTGGGCAATGATCACTTCCTCATCGCGAATGATCGCGCCGATCGTGGTACCCGGCGGCAGGCCAATATTCTCGATGGCCTTGCCAATCACCTTGCTCGATTTCGCATCCCCGTGGGCAATGGCTTCGATGGCTTCCGCCGCGCCCCGGCGCAGTGAGTGCACGCTGACGATGTCGCCGCGGCGCACGTGGGCCAGCAGGGTGCCGATGGTCGCCAGTTGCGGGCTGATGGCGATGTCGATGTCGCCGCCCTGGATCAGGTCCACATAAGCCGGGTTGTTGATGATGGTCATCACCTTCTTTGCGCCCAGGCGCTTGGCCAGTAGCGACGACATGATGTTGGCTTCGTCGTCGTTGGTCAGGGCCAGGAACAGGTCGGCGTCGGCGATGTTCTCTTCCATCAGCAGGTCGCGGTCCGAAGCGCTGCCCTGCAGCACCACCGTACTGTCCAGGGTATCGGACAGATGACGGCAACGCGCCGGGTTCATCTCGATGATCTTCACCTGGTAACGGCTTTCGATGGCTTCGGCCAGGCGCTCGCCGATCTGTCCGCCGCCAGCGATGACAATCCGCTTGTAGGTTTCATCGAGGCGGCGCATTTCGCTCATCACCGCGCGGATGTTGGCTTTGGCGGCGATGAAGAATACTTCGTCGTCGGCTTCGATGACCGTGTCGCCCTGGGGCAGGATCGGTCGGTCGCGGCGGAAAATCGCGGCGACGCGGGTTTCGACGTTCGGCATGTGCTCGCGCAACTGGCGCAGTTGCTGACCCACCAGCGGTCCGCCGTAGTACGCCCGCACTGCCACCAGTTGCGCCTTGCCCTCGGCGAAGTCGATCACCTGCAAGGCACCGGGGTGCTGGATCAGGCGCTTGATGTAGTTGGTCACCACCTGTTCGGGACTGATCAGCACGTCCACCGGAATCGCTTCGTTCTGGAACAACTGCTCTTCGCGGGTCAGGTACGCGGCTTCGCGCACCCGGGCGATCTTGGTCGGGGTGTGGAACAGGGTGTGGGCGACCTGGCAGGCGACCATGTTGGTTTCGTCGCTGTTGGTCACCGCGACCAGCATGTCGGCGTCGTCGGCTCCGGCCTGGCGCAGCACGGTCGGAAACGAACCACGACCCTGCACCGTGCGGATGTCCAGGCGGTCACCCAGATCGCGCAGACGCTCGCCATCGGTGTCGACCACCGTGATGTCATTGGCTTCGCTGGCCAAATGTTCCGCCAGCGAACCGCCAACCTGCCCTGCTCCGAGGATGATGATTTTCATCCAGTCACTCCATTGAATCCGTTAACCGCGTGCGGCGGCGATCTTGATCAGCTTGGCGTAGTAGAACCCGTCGTGCCCGCCTTCCTGGGCCAGCAACTGGCGACCATGGGGCTGCTTGATCCCGGCTGCCGTGGCCAGGTCCAGCTCGCGGGCGCCTGGTGTACGGACGAGGAAGGCTTCGATGACTTCGGTGTTTTCGGTCGGCAATGTCGAGCAGGTGGCGTAGAGCAGAATGCCCCCCACTTCCAGGGTATTCCACATGGCGTCGAGCAACTCGCCTTGCAGCACTGCCAGCGCGGCGATGTCGTCGGGCTGGCGGGTCAGCTTGATGTCCGGGTGACGACGAATCACACCGGTGGCCGAGCACGGCGCGTCGAGCAGGATGCGCTGGAAGGGTTTGCCATCCCACCAGGCTTGAGTGTCGCGACCGTCGGCGGCAATCAGTTCGGCGCTGAGCTTGAGCCGTTCGAGGTTCTCGCGCACGCGCACCAGGCGCTTGGCTTCCAGGTCCACGGCCACGACGCCGGCCAGTTTTGGCTCGGCTTCGAGGATGTGACAAGTCTTGCCGCCCGGTGCGCAGCAGGCATCGAGTACCCGTTGCCCGGGCGCCAGGTCCAGCAGGTCGGCGGCCAGTTGCGCGGCCTCGTCCTGCACACTGATCCAGCCGTCGGTAAAGCCCGGCAGGCTGCGCACGTCGGTGGCGGCTTCGAGCACGATACCGTCGCGACTGTAAACACATGGCGTAGCGGCGATGCCGGCATCCGTCAGCAAACCCAGGTAGGCGTCACGGGTGTGATGGCGACGGTTGACCCGCAGGATCATCGGCGGGTGCGCGTTGTTGGCGGCGCAGATGGCTTCCCATTGCTCTGGCCAGAACGCCTTCAAGGATTTCTGCAGCCAGCGTGGGTGCGCGGTGCGCACCACCGGATCACGTTCCAGCTCGGCGAAAATCGTTTCGCTTTCGCGCTGGGCGTTACGCAACACGGCGTTGAGCAGTGCCTTGGCCCAGGGCTTTTTCAGCTTGTCGGCGCAACCAACGGTTTCACCAATGGCGGCATGGGCCGGCACGCGGGTGTAGAGCAACTGATAGAGACCGACCAGCAACAACGCCTCGACATCGGCGTCCGCCGCCTTGAACGGCTTCTGCAACAGCTTGGCCGCCAGCGCTGACAACCGAGGCTGCCAGCGCGCGGTGCCGAAGGCCAGGTCTTGGGTGAAGCCGCGATCACGGTCCTCGACCTTGTCCAGTTGTGTGGGCAGCGAACTGTTGAGCGAGGCTTTGCCGCTCAGGACGGCGGCGAGTGCCTTGGCGGCGGCCAGACGGGGATTCATTGCGCGTCCACCGCTTGACCGAGGATGATGCCGGTGGCGAACTTCTCGCGGCGGCTGTTGAACAGGTCGCTGAAGTTCAGGGCCTTGCCGCCGGGTAATTGCAGGCGGGTCAGGCACAGGGCCTGCTCGCCGCAGGCAACGATCAGGCCGTCCTTGCTGGCGCCGAGGATTTCACCGGGTGCGCCTTTGCCTTTGGCAAGGTTGGCAGCCAGCACTTTCAGGGCTTCGCCGTTCAAGGTGCTGTGGGTAATCGGCCATGGATTAAAGGCGCGGACCAGACGCTCCAGCTCGATGGCCGGACGGCTCCAGTCGATGCGAGCTTCGTCCTTGTTCAGTTTATGCGCGTAGGTGGCCAGGCTGTCGTCCTGCACTTCGCCTTCGAGGGTGCCGGCAGCGAGACCGGCAATCGCCTGGACCACGGCCGGCGGGCCCATTTCCGCCAGGCGATCGTGCAGGCTGCCGCCGGTGTCGTCGGCGCTGATCGGCGTGGTGACCTTGAGCAGCATCGGCCCGGTGTCGAGCCCGGCTTCCATGCGCATCACGGTTACGCCACTTTCAGCGTCACCGGCTTCGACCGCGCGCTGGATCGGCGCCGCACCGCGCCAGCGCGGCAGCAGCGAAGCGTGGCTATTGATGCAGCCCAGGCGCGGAATATCCAGCACCACTTGCGGCAGGATCAGGCCGTAGGCGACCACCACCATCAGGTCCGGCTTCAGGGCCGCCAGTTCCGCTTGCGCGTCTTCGTTGCGCAAGGTCGGCGGCTGCAATACCGGGATGTTGTTTTCCAGTGCCAACTGCTTGACCGGGCTTGGCATCAGCTTTTGCCCACGCCCGGCCGGGCGATCCGGCTGGGTGTAGACCGCAACGATCTCGTAGGGGCTGGCGAGCAGGGCCTTGAGGTGTTCGGCGGCGAATTCCGGGGTGCCGGCAAAGACGATGCGCAGTGGCTCAGTCATGAAAGGTCTCGATTGCAAAGCATCTTGAAAAGAAAAAGGCTTGCCGCAGCAAGCCTTTGAAGGAGGGCATCAAGCGTTTTGGCGATGCTGTTTTTCCAGCTTCTTCTTGATGCGGTCGCGCTTGAGCGTCGACAGGTAATCGACGAACAATTTGCCGTTGAGGTGGTCGCATTCGTGCTGGATGCACACGGCGAGCAGGCCTTCGGCGATCAGTTCATAGGGCTGGCCGTCGCGGTCCAGCGCCTTGACCTTGACCCTTTGCGGGCGATCGACGTTTTCGTAGAAGCCCGGTACCGAAAGGCAGCCTTCCTGGTATTGCTCCATGTCGTCGGTCAGCGGTTCGAGCTCGGGGTTGATGAACACTCGCGGTTCCGTGCGGTCTTCGGAGAGGTCCATCACGACGATACGTTTATGCACGTTGACCTGGGTAGCGGCGAGGCCGATGCCTGGCGCTTCATACATTGTTTCAAACATATCGTCGACCAACTGACGCACTTCGTCGTCCACTACGGCCACAGGTTTGGCGATAGTGCGCAGGCGCGAGTCAGGGAATTCGAGGATGTCTAAAATGGCCATAAGCTTGATTACTGCACGTGTGAAGTAAGGTCGGGTCGATGGCCTGGCGGGTCCGAAGATGCAGGCTACCTATGTAAAACGTAGCTCCCTTCTCTTCATAAGCAAGGCGGGAGCGAGCCAGCGAGGGCTCTGGCGTTTCACGCGAATGCACATAATAAAGGGATTCACCCCATGAGGAAATCACTACTCGCCCTGCTCGTGGTGGTACCGGCGGGTTTGGCTTACGGGCAAGCGTTACCCGGCGCAGATTTTCCAGCGCCCCAGCGCACCATCAAGCTGTCGCCGCAGGTGCGCAGCAGTCCAGTCACCGAAGCTCTTCCAGCCGTCGCGCTGACATCGATCAACAGCTTTCTTTTGAGCAACCGTATCGTCGACAAGGTCGAGGATTTCGACACGGCACCCTATATCGTCGCCGGTGACGCCGAACGCGTGCTCAGCGGTTCCGGCGACCGGGTTTTCGCCCGCGGTCATTTCGCCGCGGATCAGGCCGGGTACGGTATTTTCCGCCAGGGCAAGGTCTACACCGATCCGCAGAGCAAGGAGATCCTGGGGATCAACGCCGACGATATCGGTAGCGGTGAAGTGGTGGCAACTGAGGGCGATGTGGCCACCTTGATACTACAGCGTACTACGCAGGAGGTACGCCTGGGCGATCGTCTGTTCCGTCATGAAGAGCGGCCGGTCAGCTCGACATTCATCCCCAGCGAACCCGCCACCGCCATCAATGGGCTGATCATCGATGTGCCGCGAGGCGTCACTCAGATCGGCGCGCTGGATGTGGTCACCCTGAACAAGGGGCAGCGCGACGGTCTGGCCGCAGGCAATGTATTGGCGGTGATGAAAACCGGAGAAACCGTACGCGACCGGGTCAGCGGCCTGCCGGTGAAAATTCCGGACGAGCCTGCGGGCATGCTGATGGTCTTTCGCACCTACGACAAGCTCAGCTATGGGCTGGTGCTCAACACTTCACGGTCGCTGGCGGTGATGGATAAAGTGCAAAACCCTTAGCTGGCTTGCGAAGTTACCAACAGAGTTATCCACAGTTTGTTCCACTTGAAACAGCCCTTATGACGATCAAGGATGATCCATGTCGCTACCTGTTGCTCCACCCGTTTCCCCTGCGGAACTCGAAGCCTGTTTGCGTTTGCACCGTTTGCCGGAGCTCGGCCCGGCGCGTTTCAGGAAATTGCTCGAAGCCTTCGGTTCGGCCTCCAAGGCGATCAGCGCACCCGCCAGTGCCTGGCGAGCATTGGGGTTGCCGCCGGCCTGTGCGGAGGCCCGGCGCAACCCTGAAATCCGTGACGCTGCCAGTCATGCTCTGGCTTGGCTGGAGCGTCCGGGCCAGCATTTGTTGGTGCTTGGCCAGCCTGACTACCCGGCACTGCTGGCGCAAATCGATGCCGCACCTCCGTTGTTGTTTGTCGCCGGTGATCCGACGATTCTGGAAAAGCCGCAGTTGGCCATGGTCGGCAGCCGACGAGCCTCTCGCCCGGGCATGGACACCGCCGCCGCGTTTTCACGCAGCCTGGCCGGTGCCGGTTTTGTCATCACCAGTGGTTTGGCGATGGGCATTGATGCAGCCGCGCACCAGGCCGCACTGGATGTAGGCGGACAAACTGTAGGGGTACTTGGCACGGGTCTTGAAAAGTTTTATCCACAGCGTAATCGAAAGCTGGCGGATGCCATGATCGCCTCTGGCAGCGCAGTGGTTTCGGAGTTTCCGCTGGACGCAGGACCCAGTCCCGCCAACTTCCCGCGACGCAACCGGATTATCAGTGGTTTGTCCCTCGGTGTGCTGGTGGTCGAGGCCAGTGTCGCCAGTGGTTCGCTGATTACCGCGAGGCTGGCGGCGGAGCAAGGGCGTGAGGTCTTCGCGATTCCAGGGTCGATCCATCACCCCGGATCCCGTGGTTGTCATCAGTTGATCCGCGATGGTGCCGCCTTGGTGGAAACCATCGAACACATCCTCGACGCCTTGCGTGGCTGGCAACAACTGCCGTTTTCCACAGAAGACAGCGTGGTGGCGTCACCCCATCCGCTGTTGGCCCTGTTGCATGCGGCTCCGCACACCAGCGAAGCGCTGGCCGATGCCAGCGGCTGGACGCTGCCGAAAGTGCTGGCGGAGCTGACTGAACTGGAAATGGACGGACGCGCCGTCTGTGAAAGCGGCCGCTGGTTTGCGCGGGTGAGCTAGGTTTTATAATCAAGATCGGTAAACTGCACAGAGCCTTATTCTGGAGTGTTTTTCATGGTCAACAGTTGGCGTGTGCAACAAGCCGCGCAAGCAATTCGTGCCGGTGCGGTGATTGCCTACCCAACCGAAGCGGTCTGGGGGCTGGGTTGCGATCCTTGGGATCTCGATGCGGTGGAACGTCTGCTGATGCTCAAGGGTCGGTCTGTGGATAAGGGCCTGATCCTGGTCGCCGACAATATTCGCCAGTTCGATTTCCTCTTTGTGGACTTCCCCGAACTGTGGATGGACCGCATGGCCAGTACCTGGCCAGGGCCGAACACCTGGCTGGTGCCCCATCAAAACCTGCTGCCGCCGTGGATTACCGGCATGCACGAAACGGTAGCGTTACGGGTCAGCGATCATCCGCAGGTGCGGGAGTTGTGCGCGCTCGTCGGGCCGTTGGTGTCGACCTCGGCCAACCCTCAAGGGCGTCCGGCGGCGCGTACGCGGCTTCGGGTGGAGCAGTATTTTCGAGGCGAGGTGGACCTGGTGCTCGGCGGGATGCTGGGTGGGCGCAAGAACCCTAGCGTGATTCGCGATCTGGCGACCGGGCATGTAGTGCGTCCGGACTGAGTCCGCGTCACGCCCATCGCGAGCAGGCTCACTCCTACAGGTTCCAGGCTGTTCACAAATTTTGTGGATAACCTCATGCCTGTAGAAGCGAGCCTGCTCGCGATGGCGGTCTCAAGGCAACAGAACAACCGAACCCGTCGTACGCCGCGCCGACAACTCGGTCTGCGCCTTGGCCGCCTCCGCCAATGGATAACGCTGACTGATGTCCACCTCCAGCTTGCCGCTGCTGATCATCCCGAACAGCTCATCGGCCATGCGCTGCAGGTTTTCAGCGTTGTTCGCGTAGGTTCCCAGTGTCGGCCGGGTCACGTACAGCGAACCCTTCGCCGCCAGAATCCCCAGGTTGACGCCGTCGACGGCGCCCGAGGCGTTGCCGAAACTCACGACCAGCCCGCGTGGCGCGACACTGTCGAGTGAAGTCAGCCAGGTGTCCTTGCCGACGCCGTCGTACACCACCGGGACTTTTTTGCCGTCGGTCAATTCCAGTACACGTTGTGCAACGTTCTCATGGCTGTAGTCGATGGTCGCCCAGGCGCCGTTGGCTTTGGCCAGCGCGGCTTTTTCCGCCGAACTCACCGTGCCGATCAGCTTCACCCCCAACGCCTTGGCCCATTGGCACGCAAGCGAACCGACGCCACCGGCCGCGGCGTGGAACAGGATGGTCTCGCCACCCTTGAGCTCATAGGTTTGGCGCAACAGGTACTGCACGGTCAGGCCCTTGAGCATCACACCCGCCGCCTGCTCGAAGCTGATGGCATCCGGCAGCAACACCAGGTTGGCCTCGGGCAATACATGAAGGTCGCTGTAGGCGCCCAGCGGACCGCTGCCATAGGCGACGCGATCACCGACCTTGAAGCGGGTTACCTTGCTGCCCACGGCCTCGACGATGCCCGCGCCTTCCGAGCCGACGCCCGACGGCAGGGACGGTGGCGGGTACAGCCCGCTGCGGTAATAGGTGTCGATGAAGTTCAGGCCGATGGCCTTGTTGCTCACGCGGACCTGCTCCGGGCCTGGTTCGGCGGGTTGGTAGTCGACATAGTCGAGCACTTCGGGGCCGCCATGGGTGCTGAACTGGATGCGCTTTGCCATTTGCCTTCTCCTTGAGTCGTCAGCTACGAGTGTTGTAGCGCGAAGGGCCCTATCGAACTCCCAAGCTTGATCTTCGTCAACTGCGACGAATGAACTTGCAATGTTATGCTACGCGCCCATTTGCGCAGGCTGAGCTCCGTGGGAGCGCCGCGTAGTTTTGCCCGATTCAAGGTGATGACATGACGACCCGCACCGAGGCCGTAAAAGCCTACCTGCTCGACCTGCAAGACCGCATCTGCGCTGCCCTGGAAGCCGAAGATGGTGCCACGGGTTTTGTTGAAGACGCCTGGGCCCGGCCTGCCGGCGGTGGCGGGCGGACCCGGGTGATCGAAAATGGCGCGGTCATTGAAAAGGGCGGCGTCAATTTCTCCCACGTCTTTGGCAGCGGCCTGCCGCCATCGGCCAGCGCCCACCGGCCGGAACTGGCCGGCCGCGGCTTTGAAGCCCTGGGCGTGTCGCTGGTCATCCACCCGCACAACCCGCACATACCGACTTCCCACGCCAACGTGCGCTTTTTCATCGCGGAAAAAGAAGGCGAAGAACCGGTCTGGTGGTTTGGCGGCGGCTTCGATCTGACCCCTTACTACGGCAACATCGACGATTGCGTGCACTGGCACCGCGTCGCCGAGCAGGCTTGCGCGCCGTTCGGGCCGGAGGTCTACCCGCGCTACAAGGCCTGGTGCGACAGCTACTTCCACATCAAGCACCGCCATGAGCCGCGAGGTATCGGCGGACTGTTCTTCGACGACCTGAACGAGTGGGATTTCGACACCAGCTTCGCCTTCATGCGTGCCATCGGCGATGCCTACATCGATGCGTACCTGCCCATCTTGCAGCGGCGCAAGCACGATGCCTTTACCGCCCAGCAGCGTGAGTTCCAGGAATACCGCCGTGGCCGCTACGTTGAATTCAACCTGGTCTACGACCGCGGCACGCTGTTCGGCCTGCAGTCGGGCGGGCGTACCGAGTCGATCCTGATGTCCTTGCCGCCGCAAGTGCGCTGGGGCTACGACTGGAAAGCCGAGCCGGGCAGCGAAGAAGCGCGCCTGACCGAATACTTCCTGCAAGATCGCGATTGGTTGGCCGAGGCCTGAGAGAGGATTGCTGATGGACCGTTACGTCGTATTCGGTAACCCGATTGGCCATAGCAAGTCGCCGCTGATTCATCGCCTGTTTGCCGAACAGACGGCGCAGAAGCTGGACTACAGCACCTTGCTGGCACCCCTCGATGACTTTTCCACCTGTGCCCGGACGTTTTTCCTCGAGGGTCGCGGGGCGAACGTGACGGTTCCGTTCAAGGAAGACGCCTATCGCCTGGCGAACAGCCTGACGGCGCGGGCGCAGCGGGCCGGAGCGGTGAACACCCTGAGCAAGCTGGCTGACGGCAGTTTGCTCGGCGACAACACCGACGGTGCCGGACTGGTGCGGGACCTGACGGTCAATGCGGGGTTCAGCCTCAAGGGTAAACGTATCCTGCTGCTCGGAGCGGGCGGCGCGGTGCGAGGTGCGCTGGAGCCACTGCTGGCCGAGCAGCCGGCCTCGGTGATCATCGCCAACCGTACTGTGGAAAAAGCCGAGCTGCTGGCCGAGTTGTTCTGCGATCTGGGGCCGGTGTCGGCCAGTGGCTACGACTGGCTGCAAGAGCCGGTGGACGTGATTATCAATGCTACCTCCGCGAGCCTGTCGGGCGATGTGCCACCGATTGCCGGCAGCCTGATCGAACCGGGCAAGACGCTTTGCTACGACATGATGTACGGCAAGGAACCGACTTCGTTCTGCCGTTGGGCCAGTGAGCATGGCGCGGCGGTGTCTATGGATGGGTTGGGCATGCTCGCGGAGCAGGCGGCGGAGGCGTTTTTCCTGTGGCGTGGTGTGCGCCCGGACACGGCGCCGGTGCTGGCTGAATTGCGCCGCCTGCTGGCGCTTTAATCAAAAAGATCGCAGCCTGCGCCAGCTCCTACAGGGGAATGTGCAATGTCTGTAGGAGCTGCCGCAGGCTGCGATCTTTTCAATCCTCAAACCGAATCGGGCATTTCTCTGCCCCTTCCAGCTTCCTCAATTCCTCCACCACCTGAGGTCGCGCCCGGCGCAGGGTCAGGCTGCGATCCTGGCGCAGCAGGCGCCTGGCCTCCTGGTGCAGCATTTCCACACCGGAATAGTCGATGAAATTGATCTGCTGGGCCTCGATCACCACGCGCTCGCCGTGCATCCGTTGCAGGCGCACTTGCAGGTAATGGCTGGCGCCGAAAAAGATCGAGCCACCGACCCGCAGAATGTCCTCTTCGCCATCGCGCCAATGCTGCACCCGCGGTTGCGACGTGCGCTTGAGGTAGAAGAACAGTGACGCGAGCACGCCGGCGTAAATGGCCGTCTGCAGCTCCAGCAGCAAGGTGGCCACGCAAGTCAGCGCCATCACCACGAATTCGGCGCGGCTGACCCGCAACAGTGCGCGGATGGCGCGATGGTCCACCAGTCCCCAGGCGATCAGCAAAATGCTGCCGGCCATGGCCGGGATCGGGATATGGGCGATCAGCCCGGCGCCGAAGATGGCGAATAGTGCCACCCAGATCGCCGAAAAAATCCCCGCCAACGGCGAACAGGCGCCAGCCTCGTAGCTCAGGCCGGAGCGGGTGAAAGAGCCGGCGGACAGTGATCCGGAAAAGAACGCTCCGACAATATTGGACAAACCCTGGGCGCGAACTTCCTGATTGGCGTCGAGCAACTGCTGGGAGCGTGCGGAAATCGAGCGGGCAATCGACAGACTGGTGACCAGCCCGAGCATCCCCACTGCCACAGCACTGGGCAGCAAGCGCAGGATCAGGTCCAGATCCAGCGGCAGCGCACTGAACGGCGGCAACCTGCCGACAAAGGCGCTGACCAGATGCACATGGCCAAACATCGCCGGCCACAACCAGACCAGCAGGCTCGCCAGTGCGAGGGTCATCAGCAGCGACGGCCAGCGTGGCAACCAGTATTTGAGCAGCGCACCGACAACCACCGTGGCCGCACCCAGCGCCAGTGACGGTTTATCCACAGCCCCCAGATGACGGATCAGATCCATCAGGCTGTCCAGTGCCGTGGCCTTGCTCGGCAGATCCAATCCGAGCAGATTTGGCAACTGGCCGATGGCAATCACCACCGCCGCGCCGAGGGTGAAGCCAAGCACCACCGAGTGCGAGACGAAATTCACCAGCGCGCCAAAGCGCAGAAGGCCCAGCAGCCATTGGAAAATGCCGGCAAGGAACGTCAGCAACAGGATCAGGGTGACGTAGTCCTGGGAGGACGGGACAGCCAAGGGGCTGACGCTGGCGTACAGGACAATGGAAATAGCCGCCGTTGGCCCGCAGATCAAATGCCACGAGGAACCCCAGAGACAGGCGATCAGCACCGGGATGATCGCTGCATACAGGCCGTATTCCGGTGGGAGACCGGCAATCAGTGCGTAGGCGATGGATTGCGGCAACGCGAGAATTGCACCGCTGAGGCCGACAATCAGGTCACGTCCGACGCTGGCGCGGGTTTGCCGGGGCAACCAGCTGAGGAATGGGAAGAGTGAATGGCGGCTTGGCAGGGCCATGGGGCCTCTCGGTGTGGGGTTTTGGGGGAAGGGTATCAGGTGTGGGGTGTCAGTTGGATCGTTGCCCTCACCCTGGCCCTCTCCCGACAGGAGAGGGGACTGACCGAGGCGAATAGGGAGCGACATCGACCTGAAATATCGAGTTGAACTCCGGACTCGGGCCTACGAAGATCGGCTCCCTTTCCCCTCTCCCCATTGGGGAGAGGGCTGGGGTGAGGGGCTGGATCTCAAACCAGACGCAAATCGAAAACCTCACCCAATCAAAGCTTCGCCTTCACAGCCGGCAACGCATCCTGCCCATCCACCGTCTTCACCCCGTCCAGCCACTTGTCCAGCACCGCCGGATTCGCCTTGATCCAGGCCTTGGCCGCTTCGGCATTGCTGACTTTCTTGTTCACCACCTCGGCCATGATGCTGTTCTCCATGTCCTGGGTGAAACTCAGGTTGGTAAACAGCTTGCCAACGTTCGGACAGGCCTGTGCATAACCCTTGCGGGTCAGGGTGTGCACGCTGCCGGTGTCGCCGAAATACTTCTCGCCGCCCTTCAGGTAATGCATCTTCAGCTGCACGTTCATCGGGTGCGGGGTCCAGCCGAGGAAGGTGACGAATTTCTGCTTCTTCACGGCCCGGGACACTTCGGCCAACATTGCCTGCTCGCTGGATTCGACCAACTTCCACTGACCCATGTTGAAGTCGTTTTTCTTGATGATCTCCTGCAACGAGATATTCGCCGGGGCCCCGGAGCCGATGCCGTAGATCTTGTGGTCGAACTTGTCAGCGAATTTGTTCAGGTCGGCAAAGTCATGCACGCCCGCGTCCCAGACATAATCGGGCACAGCGAGGGTGAATTCGGTGCCGTCGAGGTTCTTCGCCAGTTGCGTGACGTCGCCGGTGGCAACGAACTTGTCATAGAAACCCTGCTGCGCCGGCATCCAGTTGCCCAGGAAGACGTCGACCTGGCCGTCCTTGAGCCCGCCAAAAGTAATTGGCACCGCGAGGGTGTCGACCTTGGCCTTGTAGCCCATGCCATCCAGCAGGAAACCGGTGATGGCATTGGTCGCGGCGATGTCGCTCCAGCCTGGATCGGCCATCTTTACCGTGTCGCACTGATCGGCAAACGCCGGGGCGCTGCCCAGCACCAGGAGCCCGACCGCCAGTACTGTGGATAACTTTTCCATGGACTTCCCCTTAACATTATTGGTTTTGGCAGGGTTGTGGATAACGTGCTTTGCGCTCCAGATCGTCGAGGTCGATGTGGTTGCGCATGTACTGCTGACTGGCGTCGACCAGCGGCTGGTGATCCCAGCTCTTCAGCTTGCCGATCGTCAGTGCATCGGCAACAAATCGCCGGCGCCGTTGGCTCGCGAGCACCTGCTGGTGGATGGCCGGAATGTCCCATTTGGCCCGGGCTTCGGCGAGAAAGTCGGCGAATATCTGGCGATGTTGCGGCGACTGGCTGAGTTCTTCCAGTTCGCGCGGGTCGTTGTCTACGTCGAAGAGCAGGCACGGGTCATCTTCACTGTAGATAAACTTGTAGGCACCGCGACGAATCATCATTAAAGGACTGACAGTGCCTTCGGCCATGTATTCGCCGAACACTTCATCGTGACCGCCCTGCCCTTGCAAGTGAGGGACCAGGGAACGGCCATCCAGCGGCAAGCCTGCCTCCAGCGCTCCTCCCGCCAACTCGACAAAAGTCGGCAGCAGGTCTGCGGTCGACACGCTGGCGCTGATCCGCCCGGCCTTGAACTGGCCGGGCGCACAGATCAGCAAGGGCACGCGCGCGGCCATCTCGAACCAATGCATTTTGTACCAGAGGCCGCGCTCACCGAGCATGTCGCCATGGTCGCCGGAGAATACGATGATGGTGTTATCCATCAGCCCGGTTTCTTCGAGTGTTTGCAGGAGTTTGCCGACGTTGCTGTCGATATAGCTGCAGGCGCCAAAGTAGGCGCGGCGCGCATCGCGAATTTTATCCACAGGCAACGGCTTGTCCCAGAGGTCGTAGACCTTGAGCAGGCGTTGTGAATGCGGATCGAGCTCATGCTGCGGTGGTGTGGCAGGCCGCGGGATGTCGGCATCGTCGTACAGGTCCCAGAAGGCCTTGGGAATGGTGTACGGATCGTGCGGGTGGGTCATCGAGACAGTCAGGCAGAACGGCTTATCGCCGTCCTCACGAATATGGTCGAACAGGTACTGCTGGGCCTTGAACACCACCTCCTCATCGAAATCCAGTTGATTGGTGCGCACGCACGGCCCGGCCTGCAGGACCGATGACATGTTGTGATACCAGGTCGGACGGACATCCGGTTCATCCCAGTTCACCGCCCAACCATAGTCGGCAGGGTAAATATCGCTGGTCAGGCGTTCTTCATAGCCATGCAGCTGGTCCGGGCCGCAGAAATGCATCTTGCCCGACAGCGCGGTGCGGTAACCGAGACGGCGCAGGTAATGGGCATAAGTAGGAATGTCGGCAGGAAAGTCGGCGGCGTTGTCGTACGCGCCGATCTTGCTCGGCAACTGGCCGCTGACCAGCGTGAATCGCGAAGGCGCACACAGCGGGCTGTTGCAATACGCGGAGTCGAACACCACGCCTTGGGCGGCGAGGCGGCTGAGATTGGGTAACTTGATGGGCGAAGGACCGTAGAACGGCAACATTGGCGCGGCCATTTGATCGGCCATGATGAAGAGAATGTTCTTGCGCTTCATGTGATCGCGGCATTCCATAGTGGATATTTATGCGAGAGTGCTGCTGGCGAGAATGGAACCCGTACTGTTTGCGGTAAAGCCCACGCACAGCAATGACTAGGATAAGCACAGCTTATGTATGAAGCCCTTGGTGACCTGTCTCTGGATTTGCTTCGCGCTTTTGAAGCGGCGGCTCGTCAGCGCAGCTTTACCGCCGCCGCCATCGAGCTGGGAACCACGCAACCTGCGGTCAGCCAGCAGATCAAGCGCCTTGAGGAGCAATTGGCGAGCCGGCTGTTCGACCGCATTTACCGGGGGATCGAACTGACCGAGGCGGGCAGGCTGCTGTTTGAGCAGGTTCAGCTCGGATTGCAGAATATCGATGCAGGGTTGAGCGCGATCAGCGCGCAAAGCCAGCATGAAGTGCTGCAAGTTGCTACGGATTTCGCCTTCGCCGCCTATTGGCTAATGCCACGGTTGCACCGTTTCCACGCAGCCAATCCACAGGTGGATGTCAGCCTGGTGACCAGCGAACGCAGCCATAACATGCTACGTACTGATATCGATGTGGCGGTGTTGTTCGGTGACGGCCGTTTCAAACAAGGCGAAAGTCACTGGCTGTTCAGTGAAGAAGTGTTCCCGGTCTGCAGTCCGCAGCTGTTGAGCGAGCGCAGCCTGCCCCTGGCGGCCAACGCATTGCTGGAATTTCCGCTGCTGCACCTGCGGGGCGAAAACAGCAGCAACTGGTTCGACTGGAGCGGCGTGTTTCGCGAGCTGGGCTTAAGCTCTACTCCCGCCCCGGGCCAGTTGCGTTTCGACAACTACACCCTGCTGATACAGGCCGCGATTGCCGGCCAAGGTGTCGCCATTGGCTGGCGTCACCTTGTGGATAACTTGCTGGCGCAGGGGTTGCTCTGTCGGCCGATCGCGCAAACGGTGATGTCCCGCCTCGGTTACTACGTGGTTCTGCCGCAACGCAAACGACGCGGGGTGTTGATTCAGCAATTTGTTGATTGGTTGATGGCAGAGCAGTCAGGTTCCGCCGAGACGCTGAAGGGTGTGGCGCTTCCCTCAATTGCCAATTGAAGGAGCTTTTACCCTTCTGACACCGCTACAAAATCCACATGCTCGCCGATGTGCAGATTCAGCCGCAGTTCATCAGCAATGCCCACCGCCACACGGTTCAATCTTTCAAGGGTTTCACCCAGTCCTGGCTCCAGGCTGCTGCTGACGTGGTTGAAATGCTCGATGGTCAACCCCGGCGCCGCCCGTGGTGCATTCACCAGTGTCCAGTGCAAAGGGCTGCTTTGCAGCGCTTCGCGGATTTCTTCAGCGGCATGTAGTTGCAGGGTGTCTTCGCTTTCCGGATCGTCCAGTACGATGAAGTCGCCCACCACAAACAGCCGATTGATGCCCGCCGCTTGCAGGCCGTCAACCAGCGCGTCGACCGCCAGCACTTGTTCGACCGGGCCAGGGACGACGTTTTTTTCAACATGTTCGCTGCTGAAGGGCAGTCCGGGCGCGTCCAGTAAACAGATGACCAACGAACTGCCCGCCACGCTCTGCTTCACCCGCTGGGCATCGAACAGGTCACCGGTCTTGGCGCGCAATCCCGGCCGTGGCGCGAGCGCGGTGAGGTCATCCAGTATGGCGATCACTTCGTGCTGGCGTCGCAGCATTTCAGCCATCAGCGCACTGCCCAGGCTACTCATGGCACCATAAAGCACCACTTTCACGACGGGGGTTTCGGCATTTTTCATCGCTGCGCTCCCTGTTTTCCTGCGTATATCCTGTGTGACCCGCAGGAAACGGCCAGGGTTCGAACAGCTTTCAGAGGGATGCACATGCAACAGATCAAGGGTTATCACGCCCACGTCTATTTCGATGGCGCCACTATTGATCAGGCGCGGGCTTTGTGTGAGGAGGCAGCCCGCGTTTTTCCACTAAAGATGGGACGAGTGCATGAGCGTCCGGTCGGCCCGCACCCGGACTGGAGTTGCCAGCTGGCCTTCGGACCTGAGTTGATCGGCGACGTATTACCGTGGCTGGCGCTCAACCGCAAAGGCCTGGTGGTGTTTCTGCACCCGGACACCGGCGACGATTTGCTCGACCATACCGAGCATGCGATCCGGATGGGCGCCATACGACCATTGGATCTGTCTGTTTTTTGATCAGAGGCTTTCTTCTGCCTCGCCGGGCAAATGCTCGTCCAGATGCAGCCATGGCAATCGATTGTCGGTCCAGATATGGCGTTCGGCCGGCGCCTGCTCGGGGTGATCGAGGGTAGCGATGGTCACGTCGATGCTGTCCGGGCTCAGGTGAGTGACCAGCGCCAGCTGCGCCCCACAATGGCTGCAGAAATATCGTGCACAGGTGGAAGAAGAGTCGTACCGCGCCGGCGTGCCGGCCTGCCATTGAAAGGCTGAGGCGGGCACGGTGATCCAGGTGGTCACGATACCGCCGCTGACCCGTCGGCAGATTGAGCAATGGCAGTGGGCGATGTCATGCAGGGGGCCGCTTAATTGATAGCGCGTGCGTCCGCAATGGCAGCCGCCAGTGTGGATTTCGACCATGTCCTTTCCTTCTGTTGCGCATGAATTGACGTCATCGCGAGCAAGCTAGCTCCCACGAGGTAGAGCTGGTTTGCCGGCGAAAGCGATATGTCTGACCCGGGCACGACCGCTGTGCCGCCGCTTTCGCCGGCAAGCCGGCTCCTACAAATGGTTTTGTAGACGCTGCAGCCCCTTGTTGTACCCGACAAAAATCCGGTGTGGGAGCGGGCTTGCTCGCGAAGGTCGTAATCGACAACCACTCTCTGCCCGGTCCGACGACCGGTCCTACTTCCCGTCATCGCTTTCATCGCCGAAAGCTGGCTGAAAGCTTCCCCGATTAGGATCGCCACCATTGCCGGCAACAGACCGGTTGGCCCAGGTGCGTATTTATTGCCCGCCAGGCCCATTTAACAACAACAATGGTGATTCTGATGTCCTCTTCCAACCGCCGCTCCGCTGTCACTCCGCCCGTACGTCTCGTGCTTCCCGTTCTGCGCTGATCACGCCCGATCCGCCCATTCCCTAGCCGCGCTACGCCTGGAGTATTCCCATGCTGACTTTCCTTGGCTTCGCCATGGTCATCACGTTCATGTTCCTGATCATGACCAAGCGCCTGTCCGCGCTGATCGCCCTGATCCTCATTCCAATCATCTTCGCCCTGTTCGGCGGATTCGGCCCGAAAATCGGCCCGATGATGCTCGAAGGCATCACCAAGCTGGCGCCGACCGGCGTGATGCTGATGTTTGCCATCCTGTACTTTGCCCTGATGATCGACTCCGGCCTGTTTGACCCGGCCGTGCGCAAAATCCTCAAGATGGTCAAGGGCGACCCGTTGAAAGTGTCGGTCGGCACCGCCGTGCTGGCGCTTGTCGTGTCCCTGGATGGTGACGGCGCGACCACCTACATGATCTGCGTGGCCGCCATGCTGCCGCTCTACAGCCGTATAGGCATGAGCCCGCGCATCATGGCCGGTTTGATCATCCTCGCCGGTGGCGTGATGAACATGACCCCGTGGGGTGGCCCGACCGCCCGTGCCGCCAGTGCGCTGCACGTGGACCCGTCCGACATCTTTGTCCCGATGATCCCGGCGATGGCGGCCGGTGTGGTGGCGATCCTGGCCATCGCGTACTTCTACGGCAAGCGTGAACGTGCGCGCCTGGGTGAGTTGCACCTGGTGGGCGAGGAGATCGACCACAGCGAAATCAGCGTTTCGCAGTTCCCGGATGCCCGTCGTCCGAAGCTGATCTGGTTCAACGGCGCCCTGACCCTGGGCCTGATGTGCACCCTGATCGCCGGCTTGTTGCCGTTGCCGGTGCTGTTCATGGTGGCGTTCAGTATTGCGATGATCGTCAACTACCCTTGCCTGCAAATGCAGAAGGATCGTGTTGCTGCCCACGCCGGTAGCGTGCTGGCGGTGGTCGGTTTGATCTTCGCGGCGGGTATTTTCACCGGTATCCTGTCGGGCACCGGGATGGTCGACGCGATGTCGAAGAGCCTGCTGGCGGTGATTCCGGATTTCCTCGGCCCGTACCTGGCGGTGATCACGGCGCTGGTGAGCATGCCGTTCACGTTCTTCATGTCGAACGATGCATTTTATTACGGCGTGTTACCGGTACTTGCGGAAGCCGCCAGCCATTACGGTATAACCGCGGTGGAAATGGCACGTGCCTCGATCGTCGGTCAGCCCGTCCACCTGTTGAGCCCGCTGGTTCCGTCGACTTATCTGTTGGTGGCCCTGGCCGGTATCGATTTCGGTGACCACCAGCGCTTCACCCTCAAGTGGGCAGTGCTGGTTTGTATCTGCATACTGATTGCTGCGCTGCTTTTGGGGACTTTCCCGATGTTCAGCACTCTATAAGCCCAAGACTCACCACTTCGGGTCCAGGCTTCGTGATAAGAAGCCGGGCCCTTTGTGGTTTAACATTTGCTCAAAGGAATACACATGGAATGGCTGACCAACCCTGAAATCTGGGTTGCTTTCTTTACCCTGACCGCTCTGGAAATCGTTCTGGGCATCGATAACATCATCATGATTTCGATCCTGGTCAGCCGCATGCCCAAACACATGCAGGCGCGCACCCGGATTTTCGGCCTGGCGCTGGCCATGGTCACGCGAATCCTGTTGTTGCTGTCGATCACCTGGGTCATGCGCCTTACTGCGGATCTGTTCGAAGTGTTCGGCCAGGGCATTTCCGGTCGTGACCTGATCCTGTTCTTCGGTGGCCTGTTCCTGCTGTGGAAAAGCTCGCAGGAGATGTACCACGCCCTTGAAGGTGAAGACGAAGAACACGAAGAGCCAGGCGGCAAGGGCGGTAACTTCCTCTACACCATCATCCAGATCGCGATCATCGACATCGTGTTCTCGCTGGACTCGGTGATTACTGCGGTTGGCATGGTCTCCCACGTGCCGGTCATGGTCGCAGCGATCGTTGTCGCCGTGCTGGTGATGATGCTGGCCTCGGGCAAGATCAGCGAATTCATCGACAAGCACCCGTCGCTGAAGATGCTGGCGCTGTCGTTCCTGTTGATCGTCGGTACCGTGCTGATTGCCGAATCCCTCGACGTGCACGTGCCTAAAGGCTACGTCTACTTCGCCATGGCGTTCTCGCTGGCTGTGGAAGCGATCAACATCAAGATGCGCTCGGCGATTGCCAAGAAGAAGAAACAGCAGGATCCGGTAAAGCTGCGCAAGGACATTCCGGGTCAGTAACCCGGATGTAGCTGCACCGAAAAAACCTGTGGGAGCAAGCTTGCTCGCGATGGCGGCCTATCAGTCAACATTGATGCTGACCCTGATGGCCCAATCGCGAGCAAGCTCGCTCCCACAGTTGTTTTCCACATTGTATTTATGGATTACCTGAAATTGCTTTCATGACAGTTTTGTTTCAATACATTGTTTGGCTATGCGATGCTGGCGCAGAGACCGTTAGCCAACTACAGCTTAAGTACCAGAACGTAGAACGTCGCGCGGCACCGTCAACTTGCTCCTCTGGAGCGCTACACCACAGGGGGTCTGTATGCTCACCCTGCTCAATCTGCTCTCCGCCGTGGCCCTGCTGATCTGGGGCACGCACATCGTCCGAACCGGGATCCTGCGGGTCTACGGTACCAATCTGCGCCACGTCATCGGCCAGAACATGTCCAATCGCTCGCTGGCGTTTGTCGCCGGGATCGTCGTGACCGCGATGGTCCAGAGCAGCAACGCCACCGCCATGCTGGTCACCTCCTTTGTCGGCCAGGGCCTGATGGCGCTGACGCCGGCGTTGGCAACCATGCTCGGCGCCGATGTCGGTACGGCATTGATGGCGCGGGTGCTGACCTTCGACCTGTCGTGGTTGTCGCCGCTATTGATTTTTCTCGGAGTGATTTTCTTTCTGTCCCGCAAGCAGACCCGCCTCGGGCAGATGGGCCGTGTCTCTATCGGCCTGGGGCTGATCATTCTGGCGCTGCAACTGATTGTCGAGGCCGCGGCACCGATCACCCACGCCCAAGGGGTCAAGGTGATTTTCGCCTCGCTGACCGGCGACATCCTGCTCGACGCCCTGGTCGGCGCGCTGTTCGCGATGATTTCCTACTCCAGCCTGGCGGCGGTGCTGCTCACGGCAACACTGGCAGGCGCCAGTGTGATCAGCCTGCCGGTGGCCATCGGCCTGGTGATCGGCGCCAATATCGGCAGCGGCATCCTGGCGTTCCTCAGCACCAGCATGCAGAACGCCGCCGGACGCCAGGTGGCGTTGGGCAGCCTGTTGTACAAGCTGATCGGCCTGATGCTGATGATTCCGGTGCTCGATCCCTTTGTGCACTGGCTCGACAGCCTCGATTTCAGTTCTCAGGAAATGGTCATCGGCTTCCACCTGCTCTACAACACCACACGCTGTCTGATCCTGCTGCCCAGCGTCGGGCCGATGGCGCGGTTTTGTGCCTGGCTATTACCCGAACGCCCGCAAGCCAACGGCACGGCCAAACCTCGCCATCTGGATGCCACGGCACTGAGCACCCCCGGCCTGGCGTTGGCCAACGCGGCCCGGGAAACCCTGCGCATGGGCGATCTGATCGACAGCATGCTCGAGGCGATGCTTGATGTGCTGCGCGGCAAGCAAACCGCCGTCACCCAGGAAATGCGCCGCCTCAGTGATGATGTGGAGGCCCTGTACAGTGCGATCAAGCTTTATCTGGCGCAGATGCCAAGAGAAGACCTTAGCGATCAGGACAGCCGCCGTTGGGCGGAAATCATCGAGCTGGCGATTAACCTGAAACTCGCCAGTGACCTTATCGAACGCATGCTGCGCAAGGTCCAGCAGCAGAAAACCGCCCAGCGCCGGTCATTTTCCGAAGTGGGGCTGGATGAGTTGGCCGGGCTGCACAGTCAGTTGATTGCCAATCTGCGCCTGGGAATGTCGGTGTTTCTCAGTGCCGACCCGGAAAGCGCCCGGCAACTGGTGCGCGAGAAACGTCGTTTTCGTGCACAGGAACGCCGCCTGGCCCATGCCCATGTCAGTCGGTTACAACGTAAAATCGTGCAGAGTATCGAGACCAGTTCGTTGCATCTGGAGCTGATCGCCGACATGAAGCGGCTGAACTCGCTGTTCTGCAGCAGTGCCTATGTGGTGCTGGAAACGTCGGAAAACGGAGCGTTGGTCGTGGATGATATGGCGGATATCACGCATTCGCCTTGAACGTCTGGCAGAGTGGCCAGTCAGTATCATTTGATTCAGTCTTTAGGCCGCCTTCGCGGGCAAGCCCGCTCCCACAGGGATCTCCATGCGCCCTGACTCCTGTGGGAGCGAGCTAGCTCGCGATGACGGCCTGTCAGACGACACGGATCTCCAATCCGCCGTATGGAAGCCTGTTATGCGTTGTCTGTTACTCGCCTGCCTGTTACTGGGTTCACTCCCCTCGTTTGCCCTGGATCGCTTTCAGGTCGAGGGCTACGCGCTGCGCAACGGTTTGCAGTTGCTGCTCAAGCCGGGCACCGAGCGCGGGCATGTGGCAATTCGCCTGGTGGTCGGCGTGGGCCTGGATGATTTCGGCTGCGACGAGAAGGAACTGCCGCATCTGCTCGAACACCTGCTGTTCAGCGGTATCGATGCCAGCGGCGAAGGCGGCCTGGAAGAGCGCATGCAGGCACTGGGCGGTGAATGGAATGCTTTCACCAGCAATGCCGATACCACTTTCGTCATCGAGGCCCCGGCGAAAAACCAGCGCAAGGTGCTCGACCTGTTGCTGGCGCTACTGACCCAGACCCGCTTCGACGACAACGCCATCAACGCGGCCAAGCAGGTGGTAGAGCGTGAGGATGGCGGGCATTACTCGCACCTGCAGCGCTGGCTGGACCGTCAGGACCTTGGCCATACCGCCAGCAACCAGTTGGCGGTGGAGCTGGGCCTCAAATGCCCTGAACGGGCGCAGGTCGACCATCTGACCCGTGAACAGCTGGAGCGCGTGCGCAAGGACTGGTACGCGCCGAACAACATGACCCTGATTGTCGTCGGCGATCTCGACAAATTGCTGCCAGCCTATCTGGATCGGACCTATGGCGCCCTCGAACCCATCAATCCCAGCGAGCATCCACCGTTGCCGCAGATCCAGGCCAGCGCCGCCCATGAGCGTAGCTTGATTCACGGATTTGTTGGCGACGGCGCCAAGCTGCACTGGCTGGTGCCGGAGCCGGTGCTGGAAGACCAGCACGACGAAACCTTCGACCTGCTCAAGGACTATCTGGATTGGGCGCTGTATCGCCAGCTTCGCCTGGCCCACAGCTTGTCCTACGGCCCGTGGGCGGAGCGCGAGGTGTTCGGCGGCGTGGGCTTCATGAGCCTCAACGCCGATCTGGAGCGCGACGATGTACCCGAGGCGGAAGAGGTGCTGGAGGAGTTGAAGGCGCAGATACTCAAAGATGGCCTCAACGCCGACATGTTCAACCGTCTCAAGCAGGCTGCCATCGCCCGGCAGGCCTGGGCGGTGCAGGGCAACAGCGCGCTAGCGGATTATTACTGGAGTGCCATCGGTGACTATGAGGACGGTCGTTTCGCCGATCCGGCCAGGGAGTTGCACGCGGTGACGCTGGAAGAGGCGAACAAGGCGGTGCGCGAACTGCTGCTGCAACCGGGGTATTTGCGGATCGAGAAGCCGTTGTTGAGTTATGACCAGTTGATGTGGGTGATTGCCGGCGGTTTTGGGTTGTTGGTTTTGATGCTGGTGGCTTGGCGATTGCACCGCAGAAAATAATGCCTTTCCTGTAGGAGTACGCCAGCTCCGGGCGGCGTTCCGACGATGGCGTTATGTCAGTCGACGTTGATGTTGAATCTGATTACCTAATCGCGAGCAGGCTCGCTCCTACAGGTACGGGGTGTTTAATGACGTCCTCGCCACGCCGCCGCGCCAGGGGTACTCTGTCGAGGATTTTTCCTACGACTACTGTGAACGTCCGAATGTCTAAATTGACCCTTCTCGTACAGCGCATCCTCGAATTGATGAAGCGTTATCCGGGGGTCATTGCGGCCGGTGGTTTTATCTCAGGGGTCGGCAGTTTCATTCTGGTCGACCGCCAGCAAGGTCTGGCGAGCTGGATTACGACCATCATGCTGATCAGCTGGATCTGGCTGATGCTGGAAAACAGCCTGACCAAGCTGTTCACGCGTATCTTCAAGCGTGAAATTCCGCAACCTCTGCTGCGTTACGCGACGCAGATGATCCACCAGGAAAGTCTGTTTTTCGTCCTGCCGTTCTTTTTCATCACCACCACCTGGAACAGCGGCCAGCTGTTTTTCACCGGGCTGTTGGGCATCGCGGCGCTGATCTCCATCATCGACCCGCTCTACTACAAATGGCTGGCGCCACGGCGCTGGGCGTTTCTGGCACTGCACACCCTGACCCTGTTTGCCGCCTTGCTCACGGCACTCCCGGTCATCATGCACCTGACCACCTCACAGAGTTTCAAGTGGGCGCTGGGCATCTCGGTGCTGTTGTCGTTCCCGAGCCTGGCGTCGATCTTCCCGATCCGCACCCTGCGCAGTGCATTGGCGATCCTGAGTATCACCCTGGGCATCGGCGCCGTCGGTTGGGAGCTGCGTTCCTGGGTACCGCCGGCGACCCTGTGGATGACCGATGTGGCGATCAGCACGCAAATGCAGGACCGTACGCCCGGTGCCAGCCTGGAAGAGGTCACCGCCGAACAGATTCGCGGCGGCGGCCTTTACGCCTACACGGCCATCAACGCCCCGCGTGGTCTGGATGAGCGGATTTATCACGTGTGGAAATTCAACGGCAAGGAAGTCGACCGTATCCCGCTGGACATCCACGGCGGCCGCAAGGAAGGCTACCGGGCCTGGACCCACAAGCAGAACTTCCCCGGCAATCCGGCAGGCAAATGGCAGGTCCGGGTACTGACCGAAGATGGACAGGTCATTGGCGTGTTGCGCTTCGTCGTCAAGGACAGCACAGCGGTCAAAGAAAAGTAGTCCGCTTCGTGCTATTACGTAGGATTGCGTAACCACCAAAAAGCACGGAGCTTATGACCAGCAGCACGATGGCCGGCAACGCCCAGTTGGACACTTCGCTCACCCCCGCGCGGCTGCGGGTGACGGGCGACTGGACGCTTGCGCATTACGCCGACCTCAAGCTGTTGAGTGAAAACCTCGTCGGCCAGTACGACGCCGAGACCCCCATCGATCTCAACGGCTTGGGCGCGCTGGATACCGCTGGCGCCTCGTTGTTGGTCGAATTGCTCGGTTCCGAGCGTATCGGTCGCTCTGCCGAACACCCCGAATGCACCCTGTCCGCTGCCGATCGCGCGCTATTGCAGACGGTTTATCGCTCGCTGACGGATTTCTGCGTGCCCATCAAGGAGCCGGAAATCAGCGTCAGCATCCAGTTGCTGACCCGCATTGGCCGCGCCGTGGACACGGTCTGGCAGGACACCCTGCAGCTGCTGGGGTTTGTCGGGTTGATCCTGGAAACCATCGCCCGCGGCCTTTTTCGTCCCAAGCGCTGGCGTATCACACCCATGGTGGCGCACATCGAGCAGACCGGTCTCGACGCCGCGCCCATCGTCGCCCTGCTGACTTTTTTGGTGGGTGCCGTGGTGGCCTTCCTCGGCGCGACGGTGCTGGCCACGTTCGGCGCCAGCGTCTTCACCGTGGATCTGGTCGGGTTTGCCTTCCTGCGTGAATTCGGCGTGTTGCTGACGGCGATTCTCATGGCCGGGCGCACGGCCAGTGCCTTTACCGCGCAAATCGGCTCGATGAAGGCCAATGAAGAAATCGACGCCATCCGCACCCTGGGCCTGGACCCCATGGAGTTGCTGGTGGTGCCGCGGGTCCTTGCCCTGCTGATTGCGCTGCCGATGCTCACGTTCCTGGCGATGCTCTCGGGGATTATCGGCGGCGGGGTGGTCTGCGCGGTCTCCCTGGATATTTCGCCGGCAATGTTCCTGTCCCTGCTGCAGTCGGACATCGGCGTTCAGCATTTTCTGGTGGGCATCGTCAAAGCGCCGGTGTTCGCGTTCCTGATTGCCGCGATCGGCTGCCTTGAAGGCTTCAAGGTCAGCGGCAGTGCCGAGTCCGTGGGCGCCCACACGACGTCGAGTGTGGTGCAATCGATTTTCGTGGTGATCGTGCTCGACGCGGTGGCCGCACTGTTTTTCATGGAGATGGGCTGGTGATTCGTCTACCGCGGCCACCCGCCGAGGCGGTGATAGAAGTGCGTGGCCTGTGCAATCGCTTTGGGCGCCAGAGCGTGCACGAGAACCTCGACCTGGACCTGTACAAGGGCGAAATCCTCGCTGTGGTCGGTGGCTCAGGCAGCGGCAAATCGGTGTTGCTGCGCAGCATCGTCGGGCTGCGCCAGCCGAGCGAAGGGGTGGTGAAGGTCTTCGGGCAAAACCTGCCAGGTTTGTCCGAGCAGGAGCGTTCGCTGGTCGAGCGGCGTTTCGGCGTGCTGTTCCAGAAAGGCGCGTTGTTTTCCTCGCTGACCGTGACCGAGAACGTCGCCCTGCCGCTGATCGAGCACGCCGGCCTGAGCCGCGACGACGCTGAACACCTGGCTGCGGTGAAGATGGCCCTGGCCGGGTTGCCGTTGTCGGCGGCAGACAAATACCCGGCCTCATTGTCGGGCGGCATGATCAAGCGCGCCGCGCTGGCCAGGGCGCTGGCCCTGGACCCGGACATCCTATTTCTCGACGAGCCCACCGCCGGGCTCGATCCAATTGGCGCTGCCGCGTTCGATCAATTGATCCTGACCCTGCGTGATGCCCTGGGCTTGAGTGTTTTCCTGGTGACCCACGACCTCGACACGCTCTACACCATCACCGATCGGGTCGCGGTACTGGCGCAGAAGAAAGTGCTGGTGGCGGACGCCATCGACAAGGTTTCGGAAACCGACGATCCATGGATTCACGAATACTTCCACGGCCCTCGCGGCCGCGCGGCGTTGACCGCCGCTCAACAGCTCAACGAGGTCTGACATGGAAACCCGCGCCCATCATGTGTTGATCGGCCTGTTCACCGTGATCGTGGTAGCCGGCGCCCTGCTCTTTGGTTTGTTTCTGGCCAAGTCCAGCGTCGATACCGAGTTCAGGGATTATCAGGTGGTGTTCAACGAAGCGGTCAGCGGCCTGTCAAAGGGCAGCTCCGTGCAATACAGCGGGATCAAGGTTGGCGACGTGATCTCGCTGCGCCTGGACCCGAAAGACCCGCGCCGGGTGCTGGCGCGGATTCGCCTGGCCGGCGATACCCCGGTCAAGGAAGACACCCGGGCCAAGCTGGCGCTGACCGGCGTCACTGGAACGTCGATCATCCAGCTCAGCGGCGGCACGCCCCAGAGTCCGACGCTCAAGGGCAAGGACGGCAACCTGCCGACCATCATCGCCGAGCCTTCGCCCATTGCTCGCCTGCTCAATGACAGCAACGACCTGATGTCGGGGATAAACACGCTGATGCATAACGCGAACCTGATGTTTTCCACGGAAAACATCGAGCGCATTAGCAATACCTTGGAGCACCTGGAGCAAACCACGGGAACCATCGCCAATCAGCGTGACGATATCAGCCAGGCCTTGAAAACCCTGGGCTCGGTCGGCAAGCAGGCCAATACCATGCTGGAGCAGACCACCGCGCTGATGCGCAATGCCAACGGCCTGCTCAATGAGCACGGCAAGCAGACGCTCTACAGTGCCGAGCAGGCGATGAAGTCCCTGGAGCAGAGCAGCGCCACCATCAACAAACTGCTGGCGACCAATCAGGAGTCGCTCAACAACGGCATGCAGGGCCTCAATGGCCTCGCGCCAGCGGTGCGGGAGCTGCGCGAGACCCTGACGTCGATGCGCGCCATTTCCCAACGCCTGGAAGCCAACCCCAGTGGCTACCTGCTGGGCCGTGACAAAACCAAGGAATTCACCCCATGAAGCTGACCCCGATAGCCCTGCTCGCCGGCTTCCTGCTGCTCGCCTCGTGCTCGATCCTGCCCAAGCCCGAGCCCTTCGATGTTTATCGATTGCCTGTGGGGCAGAGTGCATCGCCGGCTCATGGCACGCCGCAGCAGTGGTCGCTGCGCCTCACCAAGTTGCAGACCAGCGACGCGTTGAACAGCCCGAACATTGCGGTCATTCCCCAGGGTGATGTCATCAGCCATTACAAAGGCGCGCGCTGGAGCGACCCGGCACCGGTGTTGTTGCGAAATCGCCTGCTGGACGGCTTTCAGCGTGACGGTCGAGTAGTGTTGCTGAGTACCGACGACAGTCTGTTCCATGGTGATCTGGAACTGGGCGGCAACCTGCGGGAATTCCAGACCGAATACCAGGGCACCGCGGCGGGCGTGGTTGTGCAACTGGACGCCTTGCTGGTGCGCGGCTACGACCAGCGCATCCTCGCCAGCCGGCGCTTTGAGGTGCACCAGCCGTTGAACGACGTGCAGGTGCCGGCGGTGGTGGCGGGGTTTGGTCGGGCGAATGACCAGTTGACGGCGCAGGTGGTGAATTGGGTGGTGGAGCAAGGGCAGCGGTTTGCGCCGCCTCCGACGCCTTGAAAATTTGCACTAGCCCCCTGTAGAAGCGAGCCTGCTCGCGATAGCGGCGTGTCAGCCGACATGAATACTGACTGATGCGCCGCCATCGCTGGCAAGCCAGCTCCCACAGGTATTCGGTTGAGATGATTCAACTAGCGCTGTAAAAACGCCTGATGCATCTGCTCCAGCGTTTCAAAATGATAAGCCGGCGCCTCGGCGCTCAACTCCTCGTAGCTGCCAAACCCATACCCCACCGCTACCGCGTCCAGCCCGTTGCTGCGCGCCCCGATCAAGTCGTGTTTGCGGTCACCGATCATCAGGGTATTGGCCGGGTCCAGCTTCTCTTCGGCCACCAGGTGGGCGATCAGCTCGACCTTGTTGGTCCGGGTGCCGTCCAGTTCACTGCCGTAAATCACTTTGAAGTGTTTGGCGAAGTCGAAGTGCCGGGCGATTTCCCGGGCGAATACCCAGGGTTTCGAGGTGGCGATGTACAGCTGCCGTCCCTGCCCGCTCAGGGTTTCGAGCAGTGGCGTGACGCCGTCAAATACGCGGTTTTCGTACAGGCCGGTGACCTTGAAGCGTTCACGGTAGAAATTCACCGCTTCCCAGGCCCTGGCCTCGTCGAAATCGTAGAAATGCATGAACGCCTGCAGCAGCGGCGGGCCGATGAAGTGCTCGAGTTTGCTCAGGTCCGGCTCATCGATGCCCAGTTTGCTCAAGGCAAACTGGATCGAGCGGGTGATGCCCTCACGCGGATCGGTCAGGGTGCCATCGAGGTCGAACAGTACAGTCTGGTAATGCATATTGAATCCTGAATAAGGGCGGTTCAGCGCTGGTCGTAGCCTTCGGCCAGGTGCAGGTCCTTGAGCTTCACGTAGTTCGCCGCGCTGTAGGTGAAAAAGGCTTGCTCCTTGTCGGTCAACGCACGAATCTGTTTCACCGGGCTGCCGACATACAGGAATCCGCTTTGCAGATGCTTGCCCGGCGGCACCAGGCTGCCGGCGCCGATGATCACGTCATCGTCGACCAAGGCACCGTCCATGACGATGCTGCCCATGCCAATCAGCACCCGGCTGCCCACTGAACAGCCATGCAGCATGACTTTGTGGGCAATGGTCACGTCATCGCCAATCAGCAATGGAAAACCGTCGGGGTTGAACGGCCCGGCGTGGGTGATGTGCAGCACGCAGCCGTCCTGCACGCTGGTTCGCGCGCCAATGCGGATGCGGTGCATGTCGCCACGGATCACTGTCAGCGGCCAGACCGAGCTGTCTGCGCCGATTTCAACGTCGCCGATCACTACCGCCGAGCCGTCGACAAAAGCGCCTTTGCCGAGCAGCGGCGAATGGTTCTGATACTTGCGAAGGGACACGATAGGTTCTCTCTCTGTCGCTGATAGCTGCGGTGAGTGCCGATTGTAATTAAGATGGCTGCATGTTTCTTCCAGCCAAGGTGTCAAACCGTGAGCGTGAACCCTCTTTTACAGCCGTACGACCTGCCACCCTTCTCCGCGATCCGTGCCGAGCACGTGCAACCAGCCATTGAACAGATCCTGGCTGACAACCGCGCCGCCATTGTCGAGATCCTCAAGACCCAGGGCAAGCAACCGACCTGGGCCGGCCTGGTGCTCGCGATGGACGAACTCAATGACCGCCTTGGCGCTGCCTGGAGCCCGGTCAGCCACCTCAATGCCGTGTGCAACAGCGCCGAGCTGCGCGAAGCCTACGAGTCGTGCCTGCCGGCCCTGAGCGCCTACTCCACGGAAATGGGCCAGAACCGCGAACTGTTCCAGGCATTCGAAGCCTTGGCCAGCAGTCCGGAAGCGGCCGGTTTCGACGTCGCGCAGAAAACTATCCTGGAACACGCCCTGCGTGACTTCCGTCTGTCGGGTATCGACCTGCCGGAAGCCGAGCAGAAACGTTACGCCGAAGTGCAGAGCAAATTGTCCGAGCTGGGCAGTCGCTTTTCCAACCAGTTGCTCGATGCCACCCAGGCCTGGACCAAGCACATCAATGACGAGTCGGCGCTTGTCGGCCTGACCGAATCGGCCAAGGCGCAAATGGCCGCCGCTGCCCAGGCCAAGGGCCTCGATGGCTGGCTGATCACCCTGGAATTCCCGAGCTACTACGCGGTGATGACCTACGCCCAGGACCGCGCCCTGCGTGAAGAAGTCTACGCGGCCTATTGCACCCGCGCGTCGGATCAAGGCCCGAACGCTGGCCAGAACGATAACGGCCCGGTCATGGAAGAAATCCTCGACCTGCGCCAGGAGCTGGCCAAACTGTTGGGTTTTGCCAGCTTCTCCGAGCTGAGCCTGGCCACCAAAATGGCCGAATCGAGCGATCAGGTCCTGGGTTTCCTGCGTGACCTGGCCAAGCGCAGCAAGCCGTTTGCCGCCCAGGACCTGGAGCAGCTCAAGGCCTATGCCGCAGAACAGGGCTGCGCTGACCTGCAGAGCTGGGACAGTGGTTTCTACGGCGAAAAACTCCGTGAACAACGTTACAGCGTGGCCCAGGAAACCCTGCGCGCCTATTTCCCGATCGACAAGGTGCTGGGCGGCCTGTTCGCTATCGTTCAACGCCTGTACGGCATCGAGATTGCCGAACTGAAAGGCTTCGATACCTGGCACCCGGACGTGCGCCTGTTCGAAATCAAGGAAAACGGCCAGCACGTCGGTCGTTTCTTCTTCGACCTGTATGCCCGCGCCAACAAGCGTGGCGGTGCCTGGATGGACGGTGCCCGTGACCGTCGTCGTACCGCTGGCGACGTTCTGCAAAGCCCGGTGGCCAACCTGGTGTGCAACTTCACTCCAGCGGACAGCGGCAAGCCTGCCCTGCTGACCCACGATGAAGTCACCACCCTGTTCCACGAGTTCGGTCACGGCCTGCACCACCTGCTGACCCGTGTCGAGCACGCTGGCGTGTCCGGCATCAACGGCGTGGCCTGGGATGCGGTCGAGTTGCCCAGCCAGTTCATGGAAAACTGGTGCTGGGAGCCGGAAGGCCTGGCGTTGATCTCAGGTCACTACGAAACCGGCGAACCGCTGCCCCAGGACCTGCTGGAGAAAATGCTCGCGGCGAAGAATTTCCAGTCCGGCCTGATGATGGTCCGCCAACTCGAGTTCTCGCTGTTCGACTTTGAACTGCACGCCACCCATGGTGACGGTCGCAGTGTGGCGCAGGTGCTTGAAGGCGTGCGCGATGAAGTGTCGGTCATGCGTCCACCGGCCTACAACCGCTTCCCCAACAGCTTTGCGCACATTTTTGCCGGCGGTTATGCGGCCGGTTATTACAGCTATAAGTGGGCTGAAGTGCTGTCGGCCGATGCCTTCTCGAAATTCGAGGAAGAAGGCGTGCTCAACGCCGCGACCGGTCGTGCGTTCCGTGAAGCGATTCTGGCCCGTGGCGGTTCCCAGGAGCCGATGGTGCTGTTCGTCGACTTCCGTGGCCGTGAGCCATCGATTGACGCACTCTTGCGCCATAGCGGCCTGAGTGAAGGTGCAGCAGCATGAGTGAAGGGCCTGTGATCACGAAAAAACGTTTTATTGCCGGGGCGGTTTGCCCGGCGTGCAGCGAGCCGGACAAGCTGATGATGTGGAACGAAGACCAGGTCCCGCACCGTGAGTGCGTGGCGTGCGGTTACTCCGACACACTCAACGAGCAAGGCCTGTCTGTACCTAAGGAGTTGGGGACGCGGGTCAATACCAGTGCGCTCAAGCCTGCTCCGGACAAAACCGTGCAGGCGGTGCAGTTCTTCCCGAATCCGAAACTCAAGAAAAAGCCTGAAGAGCAGAATTGATTCTGCGCCACCTTCCACTGGCGGGCAGTGGGAGGTGGTTTGAATTTATAATTTGGCGGACAATTTATATCTGCAATCAAAAAAGATATCGGAAACATGTACTCAAGCAAGTAGTTGATACTGTCTAGGGGGTGTCAGGAACTTTGAGTGTCTTGTGCTCATTGGATATTCGGTTTTCACTTACGTTAAATCAGGGGTTGTTGATACCGGCGTAGGCTTTGGCTAACGCCAATAGTTTCTCCCTGTCTGCGGCGTCAATATCGTGGTCGCCATCAATATCTTTATTCAAGCTGCTGAGCCTGAACGTGTTTCCGCCGTCATACGATGTGGCGGTAATGTAGGTCGAGTCCAGTAAAGACGTGCTTTCACGTGAGTTTTCGACATCCCATCTTTCTTCTTTCAATGCAAGTTGCATTGAAACAATGACCTCTTTTGGATCGACAATAGTTGGACCGAGTTTCTGCAGGAATATACCGCGACGATTGAGCTGACCCATATTTAATTACCTTTGAATAATTGGAGGTTAACGGCAAAAATACTACTGAATTTTCTTCAGTCGTCGCCAGCCTTTATATGTTTCTCCCGGTTGCTTTTTGGCAACTTGAGATGCCTGAAACAGTGAGATGCCAAACGGTTCTGGTGCGTGTTGTATTGTCCGTGTACTGTATGTGCATACAGCTATCGGGACGCCCCCCATGCAAAGGCCCATGACACCGCGCGGCCGCGGCACCGCGACCAATCCGCACAATCGATTCGCTCCCAGCCATTCAGTCGCTGAAGATGACGGCTGGTATCAGGAGGTACCTGCTACCCAAGGAACGGAAGTGCGTGTTGAAACGGCGAAATCCATCATTACCCGCAATACCTCGCCGGACCTGCCTTTCGACCGGTCGATCAATCCCTATCGTGGCTGCGAACATGGCTGCATCTACTGCTATGCGAGGCCGAGCCACGCCTATTGGGACATGTCCCCTGGGCTGGATTTTGAAACCCGGCTGATCGCGAAAACCAATGCCACGGACGTGCTCGAGGAGCAGTTGTCGAAACGCGGCTATCAATGCGCGCCGATCAACCTGGGTTCCAACACCGATCCCTACCAGCCGATCGAGCGCGAGTACCAGCTCACCCGCAAGACCCTCGAAGTGTTGCTGCGCTACCGGCACCCGGTGACGATCGTCACCAAGGGCTCGCTGATTCTGCGGGACCTGGACCTGCTGGCCGAACTCGCCCGACAGCGGTTGGTGGCGGTGATGATCAGCCTGACCACCTTGGACGACGAGCTCAAACGTATCATGGAGCCTCGCGCCGCAGCGCCCAAGGCGCGATTACGGGCTATCAGGGTCATGCGCGAGGCCGGCATTCCGGTCGGCGTCCTTTGCTCACCGATGATTCCGATGATCAACGACAGCGAACTCGAAAGCCTGCTCACCGAGGCCCATGCTGCCGGGGCGCAGAGCGCGGCCTACATGATGTTGCGCCTGCCCCTGGAAGTGGCGCCGTTGTTCGAGGAGTGGCTGGCGGCCCACTATCCGCAACGGGCCGCGCACGTGTTGAGCCTGATTCGCCAGAGTCGTGGCGGTGAGTTGTACGACAGTCGTTTTGGCGCCCGCATGCGCGGGGAAGGACCGTTTGCCGACCTGCTGGCGCAACGCTTTGCCAAGGCCATCAAACGCCTGGGCCTCAATCGCCGGGAGGGTTTCAACCTGGACTGCGACGCCTTTTGTCCGCCGGGTCGCCAGATGTCGTTAATTTAAGGACAATTGGCCTATGGTTGAGTACTGAGGAGCGCGCTCGCGCGTTAGGCTGGTCACGTTTTTTGTGACCTGGAACACACGTTCTAGAGCGTTTTATTCAGTTTCAATTAAGATTCGGCCGCTACCTTGTTCATCGAGTGACTGACTGGTCGAGATGTTTTGGCCCGGATGTTTTTAACCAGCCACTGGCTCCACACAGGACCCCGCGGGACGACTGTTTGAGCCCACCAATGAGGATGAATTCATGAGTGACAAGGATAAACAGCCGTTGGCTGCGTCGGCTTCTGCCCAACCCGAGGCCGAATCCGCCGATGCAGCGTTGCAGCATATCGTTGACGGCTTTTTGCATTTTCATCATGAGATCTTTCCCCAGCAGGAAGAGCTCTTCAAGAAACTCGCCACGGCCCAGCGGCCACGCGCGATGTTCATTGCCTGCGCCGATTCGCGCATCGTTCCTGAACTAATCACTCAAAGCTCCCCTGGCGATCTGTTCGTGACTCGCAACGTCGGTAACGTTGTACCGCCTTACGGGCAAATGAACGGTGGCGTTTCCACGGCCATCGAGTACGCGGTACTGGCTCTGGGCGTGCATCACATCATCATTTGCGGGCATTCCGACTGCGGCGCCATGCGCGCGGTGCTCAACCCGGACAGTCTGGAAAAAATGCCCACGGTCAAAGCCTGGCTGCGTCACGCCGAAGTGGCGAAGACCATGGTGCAGGAGAACTGCAACTGCTCTAACGAAAGTGAAAGCATGCACATCCTCACCGAAGAGAATGTGATCGCCCAGTTACAGCATCTGCGCACCCATCCGTCGGTGGCCTCGCGCATGGCCAACGGTCAGTTGTTTATCCACGGCTGGGTCTACAACATCGAAACCAGCGAAATCAAAGCGTACGACGCTGATCAAGGCTGTTTCCTGCCGCTTAATGGCAGCCTGCCAATTCCTGTGGCGACGCCCAAAGCGCGCTTCTGAATCCTCCAAAATCGTTGTGTGGTTTCGCCGTGGCTGCCGTTCAGGCAGCCTGGCTTTGCCATGCCTGAAGAAAACTTCGGGAGACTCACCATGCGTGCTGCTCGACTCAAAGCTGTTCTGCCACGGGAGCTGCTGGCTTCGGTGGTAGTGTTTCTGGTCGCCCTGCCCTTGTGCATGGGCATCGCGATTGCCTCGGGGCTGCCGCCGGCCAAAGGTTTGGTCACCGGCATCATCGGAGGGCTGGTGGTCGGCTGGTTGGCCGGCTCGCCATTGCAAGTCAGTGGCCCGGCGGCGGGTCTGGCCGTTCTGGTGTTTGAGCTGGTGCGCCAACACGGTATTGCCATGCTCGGGCCCATTCTGTTGCTGGCCGGGTTGCTGCAATTGCTGGCGGGTCGATTGAAGCTGGGCTGCTGGTTCCGGGTGACGGCGCCCGCGGTGGTGTACGGCATGCTGGCCGGGATTGGCGTGCTGATCGTCCTTTCTCAGGTGCATGTGATGCTGGATGCTGTGCCCAAGCCCTCGGGGCTGGATAACCTCGCAGCTTTACCGGCGGCGCTGGCCCAGGCGTTGCCCACGTTTGGCTGGCAAGCCGGTTTGCTCGGTTTGTCGACGATTGCTGTCATGTGGCTATGGGAAAAATTTCGTCCGCGAACCCTGCGCTTCATACCCGGAGCGCTGCTCGGCGTCGGCCTGGCCACGATTGCCAGCCTGGTGCTGGCGTTGCAGGTCAAACGGGTCGAGGTACCGGCCAACCTGACGGAGGCTATCGACTGGTTGAAGCCGATGGATCTGCTCAACCTGGCTGATCCGACCTTGCTGATCGCTGCGTTTGCCGTGGCCTTCATCGCCAGCGCCGAAACCCTGCTCTCGGCCGCGGCGGTTGATCGCATGCACAACGGTCAGCGATCGGACTTTGACCGCGAGCTGTCAGCCCAGGGTATCGGCAATATGTTGTGTGGCCTGCTTGGGGCTTTGCCGATGACGGGCGTTATCGTGCGCAGTTCGGCGAATGTCCAGGCCGGAGCAACGACGCGGTTTTCCACCATTTTTCACGGCCTGTGGCTGCTGGCGTTCGTGCTGTTGCTGTCCAGCGTGTTGCAAAGCATTCCGGTGGCGAGTCTGGCGGGCGTTCTGGTGTACACCGGCTTCAAACTGGTGGATCTCAAGGTCTTTCGTGGTTTGGGCCGGTATGGTCGGGCGCCGATGTTCACTTACGCGGCAACCGCGCTCGCCATCGTTTTCACTGATTTGCTGACGGGCGTGTTGGTTGGCTTCGGCCTGACGCTGGTGAAGCTGGCGCTGAAAGCATCGCGTTTGAAAATCAGCCTGATCGACCTGCCTCAGGAAGGGCAAATGGAATTGCGCCTGGCGGGCGCGGCGACTTTCCTCAAAGTGCCGGCGCTGACCCGGGTGCTGGGCAGCATTGCGCCAGGCACGACGGTGCATGTGCCACTCAACAATTTGAGCTACATCGATCACTCGTGTCTGGAACTGCTGGAGGATTGGGGGCGGGCGAATGCGGCCAAGGGTTCGAGGCTGTTGATTGAATCGCGGGGGTTGAAGCGCAGGCTTGAGGGACGGGTTCGTACCAAAACAGGTATTGGCGCGGCGGGCTAAAAACAATGTAGGAGCGAGCTTGCTCGCGATGGCGGCGGATCAGTCAACTTTGATATTGAATGATATGGCCTCATCGCGAGCAAGCCCGCTCCCACAAGGGTTGTGTTTACCGATGATCACGCCGCCGGCTGATCCAGCTCCAGGCCAACGCCCAGGCGGCGGGACATGCACGGCCAGCGTTTCCACGCAGCGCCGGTATCCTGGCTATTGAGCTTCTCGCGGTAGGTTTCTACCGACTCGAGGGCAAAGCTCTCGTCGTCCAACAATTCGTCGACGGCGTGATGCACGACTTCATCCAGCTGGTTGGCGAACGACTCACCGATCAATTGGTGAGCAATCAGGTTGGCAACAGTCATGTCCAATGGGATCAGTGGCTGGCCAAAATGCTTGATGTACAGGTCATTGACCTCTTCCACGAACCGGTGCGCCAGGTAGGCTTCGTCCAGCAGGCTGTCCAGCCCGACGTGGCCGGCCATGATTGCAGGCGGCTGCAGGAAGTATTGCTCGGCGATCTTCAGTACCGGTTTGATTTGTGACTCGATACCCGCTTCCCTGGCGACTTCATTGGCTGCATCCAGCAGATCGGGCACTTCTTCGATGTAGGCGGTCACAAAACGCGTCAGCACACCATTGGCATCAGCCTCCGGCAGCTGGATGGACGGGTGCAGGTGAGGCAGTTGAGTCTGAAGCTGACTTGTCAGCAGGCCGGTTTCTTTCTCGTGTTGTTGGGCATTTTGGATCTGCTCGCGCAATGCGGCGGTGTTCATGAAAACTCCAGGAAGCAAGGCAATGAAATAGGAAGAACATAACTTAGCTGGCTTACGAAAAATGCTAAGACGCATTTGTCATAATTATTTCATCCTTGAGACGTCGACGTTATATCGATTTGCCACCACTCGTCCGCATCCTTCTCCATTCGTGCCCTTCATTGCAAGTGAATGCTGTTTCAGATGATTTACGCCTTCGCATTGCGGGCTGAGAGTCGCTGTCTATACTCGGGTTGGAATGGAGTTAGCTGATGACGCCCGACTGCATATGCAGCAAGGCCCGGCGGTTCAAGTTCGTATTGTGAAGCAGCCGCTCCCTTGCCGCAGGTGAAAGCCGGCGGGATAACAAGAACGATAAGGGGAACCCGCAATGATGCGACATCCACATGTCTGGATGGGCCTCCTGTTGTGGTCGATTTTCGGTCAGGCGCAAGCTGCGTGGACCGTGAATATGGCGCCTGGAGCGACTGAAATCAGTCACGCAGTATTCGACCTGCACATGACCATTTTCTGGATCTGTGTGGTGATCGGCATCATCGTCTTTGGTGCGATGTTCTGGTCGATGATTCTCCACCGCCGCTCGACCGGGCAGGTGGCCGCTAAATTTCATGAAAGCACCACCGTCGAAATCCTCTGGACCATCGTGCCCTTCCTGATTCTGGTGGCGATGGCGGTTCCCGCTACCGCGACCCTGATCAAGATGTACGACGCCAGCGAGCCGGAAATCGATATCCAGATCACCGGTTACCAGTGGAAGTGGCACTACAAATACCTGGGCCAGGACGTCGAGTTCTTCAGCAACCTGGCCACTCCCGCCGATCAGATCCATAACAAGGAAGCCAAGGGCGAGCACTACCTGCTCGAGGTTGACAAGCCTTTGGTCCTTCCGGTCGGCGCCAAGGTGCGCTTCCTGGTGACCTCCGCCGACGTCATCCACTCCTGGTGGGTACCGGCCTTCGCGGTCAAGCGCGATGCCATCCCGGGTTTCGTCAACGAAGCCTGGACCCGCATCGACAAGCCCGGCATCTACCGTGGCCAGTGCGCCGAACTGTGCGGCAAGGATCACGGCTTCATGCCGACTGTGGTCGAGGTCAAGGAAAAGGCCGACTACGAAAAATGGCTCGCCGAGCGCAAGGCCGAAGCCGCGCAACTCAAAGAGCTGACCAGCAAAGAATGGACACTCGACGAGCTCAAGGAACGCGGCGACAAGATTTATCACACCACCTGCGTGGCCTGTCACCAGGCTGAGGGCCAGGGCTTGCCGCCGATGTTCCCGGCGCTCAAGGGCTCGAAAATCGCCACCGGACCGAAAGAAGGTCACCTGAGCATTGTCTTCCACGGCAAGCCCGGCACCGCCATGGCGGCGTTCGGCAAGCAGCTTTCGGAAGTCGATATCGCGGCGGTCGTGACCTACGAACGGAATGCCTGGGGCAACAACAAGGGCGACATGATCACCCCTAAAGAAGTGCTGGAGCTGAAACAGGCGGAAAGCAAATGACCCGGTCTATTGCGCGTGTAAGGAACCGGTCGGGGCAGCGCGCCCCGGCCTGCCCAGCCCATCTGTTAGCAGGAGACAGGCCATGAGCGCTGTTATCGATGACCACGGTCACGCCGACCACGCCCACGGCCCCGCCAAAGGCCTGATGCGGTGGGTGCTGACCACCAACCACAAAGACATCGGCACCCTGTACCTGTGGTTTGCATTCTCCATGTTCCTGTTGGGCGGCTCGTTCGCGATGGTGATTCGCGCTGAACTGTTCCAGCCGGGTCTGCAGATCGTCGAACCGGCGTTCTTCAACCAGATGACCACCATGCACGGCCTGGTGATGGTCTTCGGTGCGGTGATGCCAGCCTTCGTCGGCCTCGCCAACTGGATGATCCCGCT